>Ga0209491_10006404_pt1 | contig 16355 bp, 16 predicted proteins | sample BON02_FD_187213 | JGI IMG/M metagenome (GOLD analysis project Ga0209491, IMG submission 187213) | Freshwater microbial communities from Lake Bonney liftoff mats and glacier meltwater in Antarctica - BON-02 (SPAdes) (version 2) | ecosystem: Environmental > Aquatic > Freshwater > Ice > Glacier...
GCGACGGTGGGCGGCGGCGTGGCGGCGGCGTGGCGGTGGCGGGAGGAGGGGGAGGAGGGGGGGGGGCACAGTGTTCACGATCGCGCGCGACCATGTCGGCCAGGAGCGCGCCTTGCACCTTACACTGCTCTGCCAGCTGGCCGAGGAGGGAAAGGACGGTTGTGTCGACGACGGCGGCGGCGGCGACGGGAGCGGAAGGAGCGGGAGGAGCGACGACGGAAATGGCAGGCCTGGAGGAACGGGAACTGACGGGGAGACGGGCGGAGGGGCGACGAGCGGAAGCGCCAGACCGGGAGGAGCGGGCGCTGGCGGGACGGTGGGCAGAGGAATGCCCGGGGCGGAGCTCAGAGGAATGGGGGTCGGGAGAACGGACGGTGCAGTACCATGTGGAAAGGCAGTCGGGGCTGGGCTGAACGGGGCGGCCGCGGGCGAGAGGCCGCTGAGACGACCGGCGGCTGGGTCGACGGGAGAGCCAGCAGGATGTGCAACCGGAGGAACAGCAGAGGCCGCGGCGCGCGGCCGCAGACCAGGAGGCGACATGTGACAGAGATCGTAGCAGAGAAGAACACGAACACGCACGACGACGGGCGGACGAAACACAAAACACGGCGGGCGCACGCCCAGGACGGGCAGCAAAGCAAACAGGGCGGGCATCTGAAACGGCGCGGGTGCGCACAGCGCGCACACGTCTAAATGCGGAGCCCAGGCACAGGCTCCCACCGGTATCGTCCTGTGCTCACAACAGGTATAGGTAAGTAAAACGAAAGGTATAATATTAATCTAGTTTTTAAACATAAATAATCCGTCGGTCCGGGTACCATAGATGTTTGTTATCATTATTCCAAACGAGTGCTGCGTCTGCATACAGGGCGAGTTCGTACAATTCTACCTTTCTCATAGCATTATCTCTAGCTTCTGAAAAGGGAGGAGTAGTGAGCTCCTGTGGTGAAAACTTTTGGGAAGGCCAACGATGGCCGCCAACGGCGTGGGTAGTATAATAATACCACTCGCCGAGTTTAAAGGTAGCCGAGAGGGGTTTGTACTCGACTGTGTGTGTATCGGTCTTGTAGGTATGTACCGGATGGTAGATAGCGTTAACTTTATTAATAGCGGTTTCTTTATACCGCACTGGTGCCCGTTTCCTGAGAGAGAACCTACCTGCCGACCTGTTTTGAAGTGCAGGGTCGTCAGTTGGTGTTACTTCCTGAGCCGAAGGCCGAGGAGGGAATAATGTAGGTGAGCTCTTTCTGTGTTTAGGTTTGCGGGTAGGTAATAAGTCGTAAGCATCTAGCATATCGGAACAGCGACGTACGAGTTCGGTACGTGGCTCCCATGTGGCTTCTTTCTTAGAATAGCCTCGCCATTTAACCAGATATTGACGATCTTTGCCTAAGCCTCGGCGATCGAGCGGAGAGTCAATTAAATACTCATCCATTCCGACGGGTTCTAAATCGGTCTTCGTATAATATGGTTTAAGGTTAGATACGTGTATCTCGTCCTTGATCATTTTATTTTCTAGATCATTAATTAGGTACTTGCCGGAGCCTAAGACCTACTCGACTCGGTAAGAGCCAGAATAGTGATATTCTAGTTTATTAGAGTGACCTGGTTCGCGGCGGCAGACTCGGTCACCAGGTAAAAATGCGACGTGGGTATCCTGAGTACGCGTCGTGTCAGCGACAGCGTTGCTCTGAGACTCCAAAGTGGCATCCCAAGCGTCCGTCCAAGAGGTAAGCAGGCGGTTGTGAAGGAGCTTCGCGTATTCTTGAATAGAGGCCGGTAGTTCGTCTAGAGTGACTACCTCTGCTACAGCGCGAGGGTCTCCTATTTGAGAAGGAAGCCTAAGCTCACGCCCATACAAGAGCAAAGCGGGTGATTGACTAGTTAAACGGTTAGGGGAAGCACGCATGCTCATAAGAAAGAAGGGTAGATGGTCAGCCCAATGATCGCCGCCTTCATTAGTAGCGCGTGCTAAGGCAACTAAAGTTTGTTGGGCGCGTTCTACTAATCCCACACCCTCATGATGATTTGCCTCAGTAGGTGTTGAATCGGTACCCGTGAGTCTAAGTATGGTAGACGTAAGGTCGCTAACAAAGTTAGAGCCTGAGTCGCTGCGGAGCTCTCTAGGTGTACCGTGGCGGCAGACTACGTCTGATAGGTAAGCGTTTAATACTTGTTCTGAAGTCGGGTCGGTATTAAAAGGTGTTGCCTCTATCCGTCTGCTCAAAGAGTCGACGAAGACTAACAACTTAGAATAGCCCCGCTCGCCCTTTATATAGTCATGTGTCGGCGCCATCGAGATGACGTTAACAAAGACTCTATCAAAGGGGTAAGAAACAACGGGAGGGCCTTTGGGTGCGGCCGGCCTCCTAAAAGGGGGTTTAGCCAAAGTGCACTCGTGACACTCTTTAACATGTGTATTAATATCCTTAGACTGGCCTGGCCAGTAATATCGCGCCCTGAGTACTTGTGCCATGCGGGTTGAACCTAAGTTGCATAGGTGCTCATGGAACGAAACTAAATAAGCTTGGCGCAATGAAGCAGGGACGTATAGCCTAAGGGCTGCAGGTGATTGGCTATCGCTATCTCCAGGTAAACCGACACGGCGGTATAGAAGGTTGTCCTTATAGACGCATCTATTAGGCTCCTTGTATAACCAACGGTTGTGTTTTAGGTCAGCGGAGGACATCGGGTCCGATGGTAAGCCCGTGATTAAGAAGGTAATAATCTCTCGGGTGATCGGATCCGACTGTTGTGCTTCAGCTATCGCCTGATGGCTCTGAGCGTTAGAGTGGAGGTAGTCCTCTAGTATAGAAGAATGGGTCGTGTTATCGCGACGTATGGCTCTCTCGGCAGCTTGGAGGGAACGCGCGGTAGTGGTGCGGGTACGAGCCTTTTCTACTAGATTCGAACTCGAAGGAGCCAGGGTTAAGAGATTGGACGGCGTTAATGTAAGTGGGCCTGCCTAAATCAATATAGGCGACTAATCGAGATATACAGTCGGCGTCCTTATGAAGGGCTCCCGGTTTATGTTCGATAGTAAATCTATATTCGGCAAGTTTAAGAGCCCAACGCATTAACCGTGAGGCGGGTCCACCCTCAACTGTATCTTTCATAGTATGTAACCAGCGTAGCGCGGAGTGGTTAATTACTAATGGGAACTTCCGACCCCATAAGTAGGGTCGCCAGTTACGTATGGATTCTAAGGCAGCTAAAAGCTCTATTTCCGTAATGGAATAGTTACGTTCGGCTGGAATAAGGCGGCGTCCATAGTAGGCAATTACCTTCTCATGGCCGTTGTCATCTACTTGGCTAAGCACGCCACCGATACCCTCCTTGCTGGCCGCGTCGGTCTTAATGATGAACTCGCGGTCTCCTCTAGGGGTGGTGAGTACCGGGGCTGAGGTAACGGCTTCTATAAGGGTATGTATAGCGTTCTGACATTCATCACGCTTGATCTCCTCCTCTACGTTAATATCTTTCTTTGTGAGGTCTGTTAATGGAGTGGCAATAGTGGAGAAACCCTTAATAAAGCGATGGTAGTATGAGCATAAACCCAAGAAAGAACGCACCTTACCAATATCATTGATCGAAGAGATAACCGGTTTACTGACTGTGTCAATCTTACTCGGGGCCATCTCTAGACCCTTACGTGAAATAATGTGTCCGAGGTACTCAGCCGAAAAAACGAAAGAGTAGACCTTTAGTGGCCTTACAGGTGAGGTTAGCCCAAATGAGGCGCTCTAAAACTAGATCGAGCCGATGCATCATCTGCTCGAAGGATTGTTCTATACACTCCTCAACGGTGCCGCCTGTGCCGTTAGACCAAATACCGATATCATCTGAATAAGGCATACATACCTCCCACGCCAGGCCTTGTAGGACTGCGTCCATAAGGCGGCACATATATGAGGGTCCGGACTGTACCCCGAAGGGTAAGTAATTAAACTCATATTTTTGCCGGTGGGTGCAGAAAGCCGTTTTACCCTTATCTTCTTCTTTAACAGGCATATCCCAAAATCCAGAAGCTAAATCTAGTGTGCTTAAAAATAAAGAGTCACGTGACCCGTTCCCAGAGGATAGGCGATCGATCGCCTCTGCGGTTAGTGGTAGGGGGCTGTCGCTAAGGCGCAGCTTACTATTAAGGTCTCTGCAGTCCACGCAGAAACGGACGGAGCCGTCCTTCTTAGAAACTAAAACTACTCTGGATGCCCAAGCTGAGTTGGACTTACAAATAATACCGGCAGATTCCATTTCTGCTACATGTTTATCTATGATACCTTGACCTACGTCTCCCACCCTAGAGGAGGGGTGTCGGTGCGCGGTAGCTCCGGGTAGTAAAGGAAGCTCTACCTCCATAAGGTGCGTGTGACCAGGGGACTTCGGGTCAAGGGCGAACGCCGTAATCCTCTTAGCTAGTAGTTGACGAACCCGCTCAAGTTGAGTTGGATTGAGCTGGTTGTCGGGGTTGAGTTGTATAGAGTCTAATAGTATCCTTTCGGCTTTGGACAAAGAAGAGAGGGGGGTCAGACGGATCAGATCCCTCGACCTTGGCTGCGTGGATTTTAAACTTTATACTAGCCAAAGCTACTGCTGAGAAGCTAGGGAGCGTTACGTCTACGTTAGAAGTATTCCATACGGTTACATAGACTGCTCCTTCGGGGGTAGGTGTCTCTACGCGCATCTCGCCGAGAGGCGGGTCCTCCAGGCCTGCACGGTTGGGTAACCGATCTACTAATACAGCCGAGTCTAAATGGCTTTGGAAAGTTTCCGGAAGTTTAATTAGGAAGGTTGCTTTGCATCTTTTGGGGATGCGTACTGCTTCGTGAGTAAACAGTAAGCACTCTTCTGAACATAGGCGTGGAGGGTTTCCGTTAGTATTAGGAGTTGTGGGGTCTGGTGGTTCGGGAATAGGGTGGATGTTGACCTGTTACCCATCCGTGGATACTCGGGGTTGACTAGGGTCAGAATTAAAATCTAGTGGCTGGATAGGGGTGCTAAAGTCGGGCCTTTCAAGGGGCGGAAGACCTGCTTCCGTCTTAGTCGTAGGCGCTAGCGCTTTCGGCTCTTCTGAAAGTGTGAGTGCTTCGGCCGCTCCTCCCCTGGGGGAATGGTGGTGACCGGGACGTTATGTGCCTTTCTATCATCCTCCCCTGTATGGAGGGTCATGCTGCATGGGCCAGATATACTAAGGTTAATGGTGGCTCCTCTACTATGGAGAAAATCGTTGCCTAGCAACAGCATAGATGAGCCTTCTTCTACAAGAAAATGGTGACAGCATGCTAGACCTGCTAAAGTGAATACGATGGTAGCATGTCCGGCAGTGGTTAAAGCGCGACCGTCTGGTCCGCATACATTAGTATTAGTGTCATCATAATCTCGTATGACCGAAGCATCAATGGGGAGGTTTAACAGGAGCTCAGTTGTAACGACTGAGGGTCCCGCACCCGTATCTGCTAGAGCCCTGGGCACTCGAAAAGAATCATCACTAACATAATTAGGTTGTTCGCGAGATCTACATATTATGAAGTCTTCTACAAAAAGGCAATGTCTATGGCAACCCGAAGTGGGGGTGTCGGTGACCGCGCTGCTGTGTATAGGCATGGTGGCGGCCACTATGAGTACGCTGGGCTCGGCCTGGGTTTGGGCTACAAAAAGCTTATGTTGCGCACATATACTGTTCGCAAGCTGTTCGGGGCTAAGGCAATTAGATAGGAATGGACGGTGTGGTGTGCGAGGGGTGGCTCTTAAACCTAGGTTAGGGCAACCTCTGGGGGGTGGGAGCTTATCCCATACCTTGTAAAGGGATTTATAAAGTGGTGCCTTTGTAGAAACATTGGCTATAAAGTGACTATTAGGATTAATGTGTTTCATTAATGAAACCAGATGTTCCGAAACCGCATTAAGGGATGGTTTAAACAGTTTCCTTCGAGAAGTGACGTGATGGGGCACGTGTTCGTCCGAGGAAGAGGAAACCGTGAGAACCGAACCTGGAATAAGGGCGGCATTAAGTTCTATATTAATGGAATCAGAGAGGGCTACCCAACCGTAAAGTCTAGCCTCCGGTCCGTCGTTAGTTACTTGCCATGCTTTCCACGTGCCTCGTATGTTGCGTACGTGGCAAACGGGTCTCAGGGGTAGAGGTATACGTGGTGTATGGTCTAACCAGGGCTCGTACTTAATGGAGGGGCCGGTGTGAGTAGAGCAAGTGAATACGGGTAGACCCTTGCGTTGAGCCTTAGCGAGCTTATCTTGGGCGAGACCTGCGGCTACTGTAGGGGTCACCCAACTTAACACCTCGTAAAGACCTGGGGTATTAGATTCTATAAATACGCGAACGAGTGGAAGTGTAGTTGCTTCCTCTGGTTTACTTATTGTAGAAGCAATATCGCTAGGCGCGCTAATTGAATTGAATATATATCTGTTACAGTCCGGGGTATAATCATAGGATTACTTTTACACTGTTTGTTTAGGAAATGGGTCCACTGTGCTGCCATAGGTATAGCGATTCCGTAACTGCCCCGTGTGGTTTTGGCGCGCGGGGCGTGGTGTGGAAGTATAGGCTTATCTTTGGTGGCAGTGACGCAAGTTGGTTGAATCTGGGGAAGGCCGGCACTAAGGTGAAGGCCCATAGGTTGGGCTGATATGATGCCGTGGTCATAGGGGCAAACAACTTGAGATGTGGTGGATCGGTTTGTAAACTGGTCGGGGTTTAAATAAGATGTCTCGTGAACGAGGTACGGGACGTCAAATTTAGGCGCCCGGGGCGTTGTAAAGGTTGATGGGCTGGAGTCTGTATTTAACCTAATAATTAGGTCAAATCCCGCGTCTAGCAGGACGTCAGGGGCTCCTACAAAATGGGGAATGTGAGATACTGTGGAGGGGAGTGGATCGCTAGTAGCAACGTCCGCCCCTGCGGCGCGAAACATGGACGCAACTACGCCGTGAGTATCTTCTACTACTAATACGAGAGGTCTACCTATACCTTTAGCTTCGAGTTCGGCGCTATCCTGGTGGACGTCGGATAAGCCTGAAAACAAAGCATCGCAGTGAAGAGGTAACACCTCCACTAATGGCGTTAGTGGGGTAGCAGTTGGATTAATCGTCCAGGCTGCTTCCATTAGCGATGTGGGGGTAAGGGCGTGAGAGCTCTTAATAAGGGATATATTAAGTGCTCATCAATTAACCGATTTAACAGAGAGGGGTTGTGTTCATGCATGGGTGACGGATACGCTATGCCATAAGATATGGATAGCGCATCTACTAGTATGGTTGTGGAAGGGAGTGTGTGGGGTGTTCTGAGGAGCTCCTTGTCCTGCTCACCAGAGGTCTGGGGGGGACCATCTCCGTCACTATTACTCCAGCGCTGTTTCCCGAGGAGTTGTTCTGCGGGGGTCAGGGGGCGTTGGAGTTTTGGAACGGAGGTTATCGGGTCCGCCGTGGGGTAAGACGGAGGGGAAGCAGGCGGGCTTGGAGCCTCAGGTGGCGGCGAGAGGGGACATGGGCGCATATCATTAATGTAGCCATGCTGCCTAAAAGAGGCTTGGGTATAAAATTAGTGATCCTTTCCCAAAAGGTATAATTAGGCTTAGTGCTTTCGGCGTCTAGGCTTAATTCTGCTACTTTATTAAGAAGTGATTCTAATTTTATGCCGTGCCCTGGCGGGGACGGAGGGGGCGAAGGCGAAAAATAACGATCATGGAGTGGCGTCTTAGGGACCTTCCTATCGCCAATGAAAGGGGATAACTCGCCGGCTTCCTACTGTTTGTCGAAACGTTTAAGCAGAATTCCCTGAAGATAAGGTCGGTGTTTATCTGGTGTGTCTGGTCCTCCTCCCTCGGCGAGGAATCGGATGAAGCACTGGCACCGGTATGGGGAGTGAGCTCCTTGACCTGTGCCGTACATCCATTTGTCAGATTCAGCGGTACCAGCCGGGGCTCGGGGCCTAAATAGACAGTAAGCGCACCCATTATCGTTGTTCCACGTTCCGTTGTCGCTCTTAGAGCGACCTACACGGTGGGTAGCACAGGTGTCATCACTGGGTCTAGCCTGGGCCAGAAGGGTAGTGAGTTCGTCGTAACTGCCTAGTCGTAGCCACTCATCAAAATCAACGAATATACCGTACTCACAGAGTTCCGGTGTCCAATTAAAGTTACTAGGATTACCAGTGGCGCCTTCGGGATGCGCGCATTTGCGCACCTTGTGACAACCCCCTAGCAAAATTCCACGAAAAAAAAACCGCAAAAATCGCTAAGTTTGCGTAGCACGCGAACTTGGCTGCTGGAACGTAAATCGGCAACGCGCTGCCGCGCCGTGTGAGAGCACAACCGCGCAAAGTTCCTGGTTAAGACTCACCCTGGAATGGCCTGCTCAGTGCATACGCTTGAAGGCGAGGCTGCCTGGTGCGCGGGCTGACTTCAGCAAGCGACTGTCAGCTTGGCGGCATTCAAGCAGCTTCGAGAATGCGGAATCAGGGGCCGGCGAACCGCCCGCTTTCGCTGGAGTGGCTCGTCTATATGTATGCAGGGACTGGTGAGCCGAGGTGAGCAGTGCTCCGTTCGGCTTTCAACCATCCAGCTCTCTGGTGGTCGCCCGGCAGGTGCGGATGGCGGGTTCAGAGTTCCAGCTCCGAATCTTCGGTGCGGGCTCGGTGCTGGAGCAACCCAACCGTGTGAAGCGTGTGCATTCGGCGATGTTCGCCGCTGGGAGTGGCTGCGCCGCGTGCGGGCCCGTCGCCACGATGCCGTGCGGCAACTTTTTGAGCGCTGGTAAAATTCACAAGTTCGCGCAGTACGCGAACTTAGCCGCTGGAGTTTTATTTTATCCGTAGTAGAATTGGGGTATTTGTCACAAGGTGTCCATTGGAGTAAGTACGTTCACGTGGATCCGACCTACTATTAGGAGGAGGTAATCCGCTTACGCCTCCGCCTACGGACAACCTAGGGACCGCGTTATAGGGTTGTCCCCTGCCTCCGCGACCAGTGTGGGTACTTCTATCTCCTTTACCGCCGCGGGATGGGGCGGGAAGGTTCGGGACCGTTACTGCAACGGTAGAAGTAGCGGTTTTCTTCGTGCTGGTTTGTAGGTTAGACATCTGTTTGGATAGGGCCGCCACCATCTTGTGAAGGTCGTTGTCCTCCTTCCGACTCAGTGTTGGAGCAGGATAGGATGGAGGTTGAACGGCTGCTACTCGTTTGTGTGTAGAGCTACCTTGACGTTGTGCGTTAAATACCTTCACCGCGTCATTAGCAAGCTCGAAGGTCTGGATGTGGTGGGAGGCGATGTAGGTGTTACTCATCTCTTGTATACCACAACCTCCAGAGCGAACTTTTTGTTGTGCCTCATGCCAACGAAGGGTAAACTGGTGATGGTTAGCGCGCCCACGGGCGGGATCGCTAATGTCGTTTCCAAGGCAGAAGGCTGTTCTAGTGTTAATCTCACTAGCATAGACTTCGTTACCCCAAATGGTGCGATGGTCGACGTCGTCTCCTATTTTCTGCAAATAGCTATCAAAGACTCGGTTGGCTAAGGTTAGAGCGTCCTCGCCTGGAAGGCGGGAGACACACGCTTCCCATGCGGCAGAAGGTGTTTCTCTTGAATAGCCAGGGACGCCCTGTGAAAAGGAGCTATCGAGTTTAGCCACTAAAACCATAGCGTGAAGGACGGGGTTACAGCAGAGGGACGTGTCCTTGGTGGCGGTCACTACGACGGCGCGTACTCGCTGTTGTCCCGTCTTGAGTGCGCGGCTACAAACGTGCAAACAGTCGAGGATTTCCATCCAATCGCAACCGTGGGTGAGGGCGTGAATTATGGCGCGAGTAAAGGTTAGTCGAAACGTTTCCCATCCTTCCGCCATCTTAGGCGTATCATCACCTGCCCGTAGATCTACATGGAATTTTAGGTTCTCCAACGTGTGTAGGGCGGTGGTCGAGTCTTAGACTTACCCTTGGTGCGTTGTAGAATGCGCGCTTCTATACATTGTTTTAATATTTCTATTAAATAGATAGAGTTGCAATGCCATTTATCGCCTGACCTGTTCTTATTCATGGCTAGCACCAGTCGAACCCACTCTGAGTCTTCTGAATCTACGTAGATGGAGGCGTGTTAAGCGGCAGACAAATCAAAGAATGCTATCCAATGGCTGACATTGGCGTCGGTAGAGACGCCCCTTTGGTCTTTAGGGTCTCCCGGGTGGAATACTTTACCAAAGGGGTCCCGTGGGCAAGGCGTTATGTAGGATTCTATCGTGGGTTCATCATATCCATAGGGCACAATCCTACGTGATGTGCCTTGGGTTGGCATATTAGTTTGGGGAGTGACGGGAACGGTGGACCAAATAGGCCCTGGGGTTTGCATTGGAACCGGTCCTTGGTAGAGATTGCCAAAGGCGGCCGGCCGTACCTGTCTGGTCCGGGCCATTAAAATACGACAGCAGTTCCATCGAGTGGTTAGCGGCGTGAGCAGGAGGGACCGCGGAGGCCCGCTGATGATGGCGTGTAGGCTCGTGCGAGTCAAAATGTGTTTGGCGCGGCTGTGAAACGTTAGCGGCGGCTTTGTTTTGAGCGTGCAGGTGAGCTAGTTCTAAGTCCCTGAGCCTCTGTTGCTCCGCGTGAACTGCCCGTAGGTCTCTAAGTCTGGCCTCTTGGTTCAAGTTTTCGTACTTCTGTGTTTCCAGAAGGAGTTTAATTTCCTGATCGTACACCGCCTGCGCACGAGCATGAAAGCGCTTTTCCGTTCGAAGGTCATCCGAAGCATTACTCTATGCATACACACTGGCGGGGCGTGGCGTCGTAGAAATAGGTTCGTACGGAGCCGTGACGAGAACAGGTGGGGCGAGAATAGGTTCGTAAAGAGCGGTGACGAGAACAGGTACGGCGGGAGCCGGAGCTGTGACGATTAAAGGCGAGGCGGGCACAGGTAGGTGTGGAGCAGTGGGGATTACAGGCGCGGCGGCAGCAAGCCCTACTCCTAACTCTAGCTCTAATCCTAACCCAGGCGGTGCGAGACGAGGCGCGCATGAAGCGGTGTAATTAAAACTTGAGTGAGACGCGTGAGACGCGAGATCACCGTCTGGGTCATAACACGGGTGGAAAGGAGCATATCCGCTATCCATCTCAGAACGTGGGTTCATGGGGGGGTAGGGAGCAGGTGTAATGTGTGGAGATATTAAGCCGCCATAAGCCGGGGGATCCGTGGTTGGATGCGAAGGAATGGGGGGCATTAAAGGGGCGTAACTGTGAATAGAGGAAGGGGGTGGCTAGGTCGCGCGGCGTCCCTATCTGGAGCAGCTGGAATAGGGTGCGAAAAGAGATGGCCTTGCTCAGGATTGAAAGCTCTCCTGGGAGGTCCTGGTGGGACACCAGGTGTATCAGAAGGGCCATATTCAGGAGCGAACTCAGGAGTCCTGGCTTCTCCCCCCCTTAAGGGAGACGCTTCGTCCTCGGAGTCATTATAAGAACCTCCTGCCGAAGGCGAAAGTGAAACAGGGGCTGAGTTGAGGTCGTCGTTGTACGTTTAGATTTGTTTGCCCGCCTGGAATGACGAGCACCCAAGTTTAGACCGAACGTAGAACGTGCGTCCGTGACAGCTCTATGGGCTCGGCGACGGAGTACGTCAGGAGCATTATCTATTTCATTAAATATTGCCGAGTAACCGTGTGAAGCGGCGAGAAGGGCGTCACGGGCTCTACTCCAAAGATTTGCACTAGGAAAAAAATATGAGCAGGCCGAGGTCGGCGCGTATGAACTTCCATGTGAAGAGGAGTCAGAGAGAGACCCGCTATCGGACTCGTCGTATTCACTGGCTGGGGCCGAGGCTGGGTTGGAGGGTGGCGGGGCCTCGTCCTCGTGGTCTATATGGGGAAACACGCAAGAGCTAGATGACGGGGTCTCACCAGGCTCGTCGCCCATACGTACTACAAAAACCTCTACTTCTGTGTGTGGTAGGGGTGGTGTAACTGGGGGCGTGCTACGTACGCTGTGTGTGTCGGCTACCGAAAGGGTTCTAACAGGGGACGGGTTAGATGAACCCGTTACATAATGGGCGGCCCAATCTAAAACGTATGCCTCTGGCATTGGAGTGGGCAGCAGCGCCAGTGGCATGTGAGTAGGTGAGACTGGGTGGTTGGTCGTTGGAGGCGCTGGGTGTATGGGGGGATGGATCGCCAGAGGCGCTGGTGGTGTGGTTAAGGGTGCGGGCGAATCTGGTGGCGTGCCGTAGTCTATAACCGATTCCGGAGCAGAAGGAGGATTAGAAGGCGGTGGCACAGCGCCGTCGGCAAAGGTGGTAAACCGAGTACAGGTTAATTCCAACATGGGCGGAGTGACTGGGAGGTTAGCCATTCTTTCCTTACAGGTCATACGACAGAAGTCGTAGTGACCTGTTGTGGAGTAATAACAGACGAGGTTGTCGCATCCTGGAAAACCGCACTTGATATCTCCCGGTCCTGCTTTAGTTTTATTACCGTATTTATTTGCCGATTTGGCGTGGCTAATACTGCAAAAATTGTAAGCGAGGAGAAGATCTGGTCTAAAGTGGACCGGGCGCATGCATCCCGGGCATTGGAGTAGGCAGCAGCGCCAATGACATGTGAGTAGGTGAGACTGGGTGGGTGGTCGCCGGAGGCGCTGGGTGTATGGGGGGGTGGATTGCCAGAGGCGCTGGTGGTGTGGTTAAGGGTGCGGGCGAATCTGGTGGCGTGCCGTAGTCTATAACCGATTCCGGAGCAGAAGGAGGATTAGAAGGCGGTGGCACAGCGCTGTCGGCAAAGGTGGTAAACCGAGTACAGCTTAATTCCAACATGGGCGGAGTGACTGGGAGGTTAGCCATTCTTTCCTTACAGGTCATACGACAGAAGTCGTAGTGACCTGTTGTGGAGTAATAACAGACGAGGTTGTCGCATCCTGGAAAACCGCACTTGATATCTCCCGGTCCTGCTTTAGTTTTATTACCGTATTTATTTGCCGATTTGGCGTGGCTAATACTGCAAAAATTGTAAGCGAGGAGAAGATCTGGTCTAAAGTGGACCGGGCGCATGCATCCGGGCAGGCCGCACCTGGTTTTAGAGCGTATCGCGTATACGTATTTAAGGTGGCTAAGGCTACAACAGAGGGACGCGGTACCATCGATAATGAAGGCGTCTCTGTTGCAGTTCTTGAGTGCGCATTGAGCCACCGCCGGGGGTGAATGGTGTCTGGTAGACATAGCGTGGTTACGTGGTACGGTGAGCCTGGGCATTTGATCGATATGTAGTTGCACGATACACTCCTCTATTTGGCGCTTAAGCTCAACCTCCTCGGCCATGGTGATCGCGTTAAGTTCGCGTATTCTACGGTTATTCTCTCCGTGAAGCGCCTCATACTTATCCTCCTCATCACGAGCTTCTTTTGTGAGTTTGAGGCGTCGAATAGATTCGATCTCCGACTCCGTCTGTGCTACAGGTGTAACGCAGCGGGATGTAGGCCGTGTGGGGTGGTTGACCACAGGATCCCTGCCCGGTAGACCGGTATGCATGTCAGGAGGTGAGGCGGGAGGTGAGGGGGCACAGGCGAGTCAGGAGGCGACCGTGGGGGCACAAAGCCGTCCGAATCATCGTCAGAAGAACACATTTCTCCGAAATAAACATCTACCTCCACGTGAGCGGCAGGGTCAATAAAACCCGAAGGTAGATTTATCTTTTGACAAGGGTCATGTGTATGAACACTATCCGGGTCTACCCCGAGGTTGTGTTGTGGTACGGTAGGGGATGGTGTGGTGTTGGGGCTGGGGACAGCGCCGGCGGTGGGGGAGGGGACAGGCAGAGGCCGAAGGAGATGGGGGCACCCGTGGCCTGGGCAGGCGGGGCCGCAGGGGGGCGTGTCCTCGGTTGCAGGTGGAACATCGGATGTGGCGTCGCCCGCAGGGAGCCACGGGCGGCCGCGGGGCGAGAGGGACGAGAGGGACGAAGATTGGTTAGCGGGGCCCGCTTGTAGTATGGTAGACGAAGATTGGTTAGTGGGGCCCGTAGTGCCGCTTTGGGAAGTGGAACCCTGTAGGCCACGCAATAGCCGCTCCCTGGCGCGAAATAGTTCCCTAGGGTTGGGGGGTTCTCCAGCTCTATCCTTTCTCCCATCGTCTTCCGGTTGGTCTTCGTCCGGCGGAGGGGGAGCTGGAGGTGGGGATGCAAGTATGGAGTAAGCGGCCGCATTAATAAGCCTGATATGCCACAATATCCCTGGGTAACCGTCACCGTCGTCCGTACTAAGGTGAGGCCCGTCCATACTTTGGGTGACCAAGTATATAGAACTTTTATTGGGTTGAGATGCCCAATGAACTAATCCTAAACACGATGCGCGGTGGGCGTCTTCGATTGTGTCTTCGATTGGTTCGGTTTCGCCCGTCCACGAGTGCAGGTAAGCACTGAGGAAGGTGCCATTTTCTACTTGAGTGGGACCCATATCCATGCATACCTCCGTGGCGTGACTTAGCAGCTCACTAACAGTCTACCAATCATCATGTTGGGGTGAAGGTTTCTTTAGCAAATCGGTAATGATTTTACTAAGGAGGGAGTCGGCAAATAGATCCATAGGGACAGTCTCGTACGGGGCGAGCGGAGGGACCGGAGCGGGAGGTGCATTCTCGCCAGGATGGAACTCGCCGTTAAGTTTGAGGCGCCATCTATTTCCTGGGTGAGCAGCTGGTGGATAGGATTCAAAGCAAATATATATAAGATTGTTTCTAGGGAACTTGGCCCATCGAAGCAATCCAATACATAAGATGGAATGGTCGACCAAGGTGGATAAGGAGTGCTCTGCGGCGCACAATTGTAGGTACCGGCGGAATAAGCGAACGTCGTACATTTTAGCGTAGGTCATATCCTCGGATAATTCCGTGGTATGCCCTATAAGTTCGCTAACGGTACAGGAATCCTGTGCCGTTGGCCCTTGAAAGCAAAGTAAAGAAGTAATTGCCTTACCAAGGAGTGGATTGACCGTGGGATCGGGGTCGGGGTGCGAGGCAAAGGGGTCGGAAGGGGCCGGAGGTGGCGGCGGCGAATCGGGGGTGGCTGGTGCAGGATTGGAGGGGATGATCGTCTCAACAAGACTGATGTAATACCTATCCCCTGGTTCGAGCTCTCTGTTATCAACAATTTCGTTGACCCAGTAAATAGTTTTTTTACTTGGTTGATCGGCCCAACGAATTAGTCCTGAGCACATTCGCGGTGGATGTCTCTGTCTTGGATTGGGTAGGTATAGCCGCGCCACGAGTGCAGGTAGTTGGTGAGGAGTGTACCCCTCTCTATTTGAGCGGGGCCCATATCCATACCTAATAGAAGCTCATCAGCAGTCCACCAATTATTACCGGAGGGTGAAGGTGTCTTTAGCAAATCCGTAACGAGTTTACTAAGGATGGCATCGGCTTCGGGGGATGGGTCACCATTGGGAGGAACCGTCCAAGGAACAATAGGGACCGCAAAGTCGGCGGGTGTTGGAAGGGGTGTCGCGCCTTCACTAGGACCAAAATTGTCGTTAAGTTTGAGGCGCCATCTGTCGCTTGAGTGAGAACCTGATAGATTGAACTCAAAGGTAACATAGATACGATTATTCATAGGGAGCTTGGCCCATCGAAGCAATCCTATGCAAAATACCGAATTATTATCCAAGGTTGGTAAGGAGTGCTCTGCGGCGCACCGTTTAAGATAGTTGCGAAATAGGCGGATTTCATAGCTCGCTCGGACGCTGGAGGGGGGGTATGGTGAGTGGTTGCTATGGGTGATATGAGGGCAAACTAAGCTCCCTTTGGGTGCTGTGGGACGGGAGCAGGCAAAAAAACTGGGCTCCTCCAGTCGATTTTGGTCCCCTATGGCTATACAGGCGAGCGTTTCTGCCGGAGCTCTGGTGTGGCGCCGTGGGCCTGTGTGCGCGTGTATGCGCGTGTGCTGGTGCCGCCGAATCTTTACATACATACATACATGCCCCGTACATTTCTAGGGAGGCCCCCAGCGGTATTTTCTCAAAAAAGATATATATGCCTCCCCTGGGACGTTATGTTCACGTATCACCCCGATGCAAGCCGCACACAGTGCACACACTGCACACACGAGGGACATCCACCAAAAACAGCAGGCTCATATCTCCAGAAATACCCTCAATACTGCTACTCTGAAGTCTGCCGCTACTGCGGCTCGGCAGCGCATGCACACGCGCCGGCGCGTCACGCGTCATCCATGGGCTCGTCCTCGTCCTCCCTTCCCTCCTCCTCCTCCCCCTCCTCCTCTTCCTCCTCCTCCTCGTCGCTCTCCTCGGGCGCCGCCTGGCCGCCGAACTCGTCGATGCAGCGCTCGGGGAGCCCAGACGCGTCCTGGAAATACAGGAGGG
>Ga0209491_10006406_pt1 | contig 16351 bp, 17 predicted proteins | sample BON02_FD_187213 | JGI IMG/M metagenome (GOLD analysis project Ga0209491, IMG submission 187213) | Freshwater microbial communities from Lake Bonney liftoff mats and glacier meltwater in Antarctica - BON-02 (SPAdes) (version 2) | ecosystem: Environmental > Aquatic > Freshwater > Ice > Glacier...
ATTTAATACCATACTTATAAATACTAACAATATCTTGTTGTGCTTTAGTCCATAAATTATAGTTCCCTATTATCTACTTGCCGCATAATATCCCTAATTTTTAAATTACTCTTTCCGCTTTGTAAACCTTCATCAATAGCATTTTTTAACTCTAATAGTTTCATATTTTCAGATTGATCTTTATGGACTAAATCTCTAATATATTCACTATCATTTGTAAAATCGCCGTTTTTAATCCTAGGTTTAATCCATTTATCTTGCTGTTCTGTAAAGGTTATCGATTTTCTTATTGTTTCCATAATAACACAAAAGTTGATGAAATATAGCGCGATTTTTCACCATGGTAAAACTTAAAAACCTAATTAATTGTTTTGTGATTTTCTTTTGCAGAAAGTAAAGGAATTCCTTTAGTAAACCTTGCGTTTTCAGCATTAACCTATATCATAAATCTATTCATTTACAAACCAATAAGTGCCAAAAGCTTCAATTTCTAAAGTGTTATTTTTAAGACCTAAGCTTGTATTTGTAATTAATTCTTTTGAGTTTTCGCAAATACTAAACCCAATATTCTCTAACCAATAATGCGCTATATTTTGAGGGTAAGCATCAAAATTACAAACTACTAAAATTCGCTTTTTTTCTGAAAAACGCTCAAAAATTAAAAGATGTGGATTACCGTTTTTATGTAATTTTATATTGTTATGATCCGCAAAAACAGAATTATTTTTCCGAATGCTAATGAGGTTTTTAATTGCATAAAAAATTTGAGATTCAGCAGATTCTTTTTTACCTAAATCGGCAATAACATCCCAATTTTGCTGAGGCCTGTTTACCCATCGGCTGTCTTGTTTTTTGCTGGCATCATTTTTATAAGAATAGTCATTTAATGTCCCAATTTCATCTCCTGCGTAGATTAGCGGAATACCACCATACGCCAAAATTATGCTGTGCATCATTTTAATTTTTTTGATAGCACTATAAATGTCTCCTGGTTTATTTTTATCCAAAGCAGCTTCTAAACCAAGTAAAGATGCGGCACTACCCGTAATTCTGCCATCACCCGTTTTTGGGTTGTACATAAACATTTCGCCTCTGGCTTGCGACCAATTTAATTTTTGAGTGTAGTAATTCAATAAAAATAAGCGGTGTTGCTGGGCATCGAGTCCCAAATTATAAATTTCTTGATCGTCAAAACCCAAACCAATATCGTCATGGCAGCGGATATAATTAATCCATGTAGCACTTTTAGGTTTTTTGGGTAAATGCTGTAAACTTCTATACAATAATTGTGTTTTTGTAGTGGCAATGGCATCCCATAAAAGTGCCATTAATGTAGCGTTATAAGCGACTTCGCATTCGTTGCCTTTTAGTTGTTTTTCGCCAAAATATTTAATGATTTCGTAAGGTGATACTATGGCTTCTGCCAATAGAATTACACCAGGAGCTACCACTTGAAGGCACATTCTAAACAAGCTTATTAAGGCATGCGCCTCAGGTAAATTTTGCGAATTTGTCCCAATTTTTTTCCAAAGGAAAGCTAAAGCATCAAACCGGATAACATCCACGCCCAAATCAGCAAGCTTGATGAGATTGGTCAACATTTCATAAAAAACCTCGGGGTTTCTATAGTTTAAATCCCATTGGTACGAATTGAAAACCGTCATCACCCATTTTTGCATCTCGTGATTATAGGTAAAGTTGCCAGGCGATGAGGTGGGAAATACTTCGGGCATTGACCTTTCAAAAGCATCAGGAATGTCACGATTAGGGTAGGTGTAATAGTAATTTTGATAAGCAATATCGCCTTTTTGAGCCTTTTTTGCCCAAGAAAACTCGTCAGAGGTGTGGTTTACAACAAAATCTAACATCAAAAACATTTTCTTATCTCGTAATTTTTGTGTTAGATTTTGCAAGTCGGTTTTTGAGCCATATTTTTTATCGACTTCGGTATAGCTGTTTACCGCATAACCTCCATCATTTTCTACTTTAGGTCTTGTTGTAATAGGCATTAAATGCAGAAAATTGACTCCTAAATTTTCAAAATAATCTAGTTTGCCTGATAAACCATTAATATCTTTATTAAAATGATCTACATACAATTGCATTCCGACTATTTTTTCAGATTGATACCAATCGCCTTGCTGCAGGCGTTCTATATCTTGTTTTTTTAAATCGCCTGGTCTGTTTTTAAATAGTTTCGGTAATAGCGTCAATAATTTTTCAAAATCTTGGATATAATTTTCCTCTGGATATAAGGAGAAATACAAGTCTTTAATCAGCGTACTATTCGCTGCTAATCGCAATTCAAAAAGGTGGTTTAAAGTTGTTTTGTCTAGGTTGTTAAACTTAGTTTTTCCTAAAAGTTGATGTAAGGAATTTTGATTCATCGAAATTAAGATTCTAATTGACTAAATGTAGGTAATGATGCTATAGCACCGTAATTTATAGTGGTAATTGCGCCTGCTTTATTGGCTAAAAATACCATGTTTTCTAAAATGCTTGTGTCCTTAAAAATAACATCAATATCGGTTAATTTTGAAATTTGATACAACAAACAACCTATAAAAGCATCACCTGCGCCAGTAGTATCCACTGGGGTAACCTTAATACTTGGGATTATTTTTTTACTCGTGGGCGTACTCAATAAAGTGCCTTCACCACCAAGAGTAACAGTAATAATTTTTGTGCCTAATTGATGGAGTTCATTGCAAGCTTCCTCTATATTTTCTTTGCCAGAAATTAATTGCGCTTCTTCCGCGCTAAATTTACATAAATGCGATTTTTCTATAAACGGAATACATTTTTTGATAAAAACCGTATCGTTATTTTTCCATAAATCACCCCTGTAATTAGGATCGAAACTTATAAAAGCATGATGCGTTAGCGCATCAAAAAAATACCTAGAATACGTATTTTCTAAAGTACCACCTAAAAATGAAGTGGCGGCACCTAAATGCAGCATATTGTTCTCGATACTTTTCTTAACATTCGCATCATAACTTAATTCTTTATCCGCACCTCGGCTAAAAACAAAATCGCGTTCGCCATCTTCTGCTAATGATACAAATGCTAGTGTAGTAAAGGTTTTAGAACGTTGTAAAAAAGAAGTGTCAACTTTTATTTGTTGTAAAATCCCAGTTAAAAAGTTACCAAAAGGGTCATCTCCCACACAGCCAATAAATGAACTTTGACCACCCAAACGAGCAACAGCACAAGCGACATTAGCCGGAGCACCACCTGCTTTTTTGGTAAATTCTTTGGCTTTAGAAAGGTCGCTGCCTTGCTTTTCAGCCACAAAATCGATTAAAAGTTCACCGACACAAAATATTTTTTTCATCCTACTTAATTATAGTATGACTAAAGTAAACAGAAATCTTTTATAATACGACTGATAACTTATAAAGTCTTAAAAACCTAAACCTAAATTATTCTCTGATGGTTTCAATTGGGAGTTTCTAATTAAATCGTCCTTTTTGTTGAAAACGGAACACTAGTTTCCTTGGTTTCTTCTTTTGTTTCGTTTGCAATAAGGACCCCAGAGCGAGAACCATCGCTATAAACAGTAACTCCTTTACAACCAGCTTCCCATGCTTCTAAATACAATTTTCCTACCAGTGCTTCATTTACATCATCAGGCAAATTAATGGTAACGCTGATGGGATGATCTACCCATTTTTGTACAGCACCTTGCAGTTTTACTTTACTCAACCAATCCACATCGTTTGAGGTAGCTTTGTAGTAAGGCGATTTTTAACCAATTCATTCAATTCCTCTTAAGGGTAGTTTTTATCAGTATCAAAACCATTTATAGTCATCCATTGCTTAAATCCGTGATGAAAAACCACATATTCTTCCCAAGAATCGCCAACTTCATCTACAAAGTCTATCCGATCATTTTTATCATTAGGGTTCACTTTTTTGCTGCGTTTATACACTGGCAGAAAAACTGGTTCTATCCCTAAGGTAGTTTGCGTCATTAAACTGGTAGTGCCCGTTGTGGGGATTGTTAACAGTGCTATATTTCTGCGCCCATATTCTAACATATCATAGTATAACTTTTCATCAGCCTCTTTTAATCGAAGTATAAAAGGATTGTTTTTTTCGCGTTCCGAATCATAAATCTCAAAAGCAGCTCTTTCTTTAGCAGCATAAACAGATGCTCTATAGGTTTCCAATGCAATCATTTTATGTGCTTCTATTGAGAATTCATTTGCTTTTTCACTACCATATTGCAATCCTAAACCTGCCAACATATCACCTTCAGCGGTGATCCCAATACCTGTTCTGCGACCTTGAATGGCTTTATCTTTAATTTTTACCGATAAATTATACGCGTCATTTTTGGTTTCGTCTAGTTCAGGATCGACTTCTATTTTTGCTAATATGGCATTTACTTTTTCCAATTCTACATCAATAATATCATCCATAATACGTTGCGCGGCGGGAAGGTGTTTTTTGAAAAGCTCAAAATTAAAGCTTGCTTTTTCCGTAAAAGGATATTCCACATAAGAGAACAAATTAATTGTGAGTAATCGGCAAGAATCATAAGTGCAAAGCGGAATTTCTCCACACGGATTGGTAGAAACCGTTTTATAACCTAAGTCAGCATAGCAATCAGGTATAGACTCATCAATAATAGTATCCCAAAATAGAATACCAGGTTCAGCAGATTTCCAAGCGTTATACACTATTTTCCCCCAAAGTTTTTCGGCGTCAATTTTTTTAGATGTTATTGGATTTTGACTGTTAACAGGAAATTTTTGCTTGTAGTTTTTTTTAATTTGATGGTCTTCATAAAATCATCATCCATACGAAGAGAAACATTGGCGCCAGTGACTTTGCCTTGTTCCATTTTAGCGTCCATAAAATCTTCAACATCAGGGTGATTTATGGAAACTGAAAGCATAAGCACCCCTTTTCTGCAGTCTTGGGCAACTTCTCTGGTAGAGTTAGAATAACGTTCCATAAAAGGCACTAAACCTGTTGAGATTAAAGCCGAATTTTTAACAGGCGAACCTTTTGGACGCATGTGTGAAAGGTCATGATCAACACCACCGCGCCTTTTCATCAATTATACTTGTTCTCGGTCTATTTTTAAAATTCCACCATAGACATCAGAATGTTTAACGGTGCCAATCACAAAACAATGAGATAGGGAGGCTATTTGAAAAGGATTTCCTATGCCAGCGAACTTCCTTGTGATATTATATATTTAACCTTTTTGATAAGGTTAAACACCTCATCCTCTGCCATCGGATTTGGGTACTTATTTTCAATCCGAGCTATTTCTTTGGCAATTCTATAGTGTATATCATCAGGCGTTCTTTCGTAAATGTTTCCTTCTGAATCTTTTAAAGCGTATTTATTCAACCAAACTTGTACTGCCAAACCATCACCCTTAAAATATGCTAATGATGTCTTGAAAATATGCATTAAAGCGATTAAAAAATAGTATTTGAAAAACTTTTTAATGAAATAAAAAAATGTATTTTGCCCGTTCTAAAGAAATCCTTATCTATATTAAATTTCAAAAACACAAACCGAAAAATAGGACTAATTGATGCAATAAAAAGAAGTTAAGTAATGAATTTACAGACAAGATGTAAAAGGTTTTATTGACGATAATTTAATCAATGCTTCACAAAAAAAGTACTGATATCCCAAATAAAATAGCATTTTGGAACTTGAAAGAAATAGTGGGCTTTAGCTCAAAATACCTATCGGGTTTTGCTACAGAAAAATATACCATCTCACTAAAATAAGGGTATCATTAATAGTTTAAACAAGCCAAAGACATAGCCTACAATTAGATTCGGCAAGATATCAGAGGCAATACATAAGATGTTGACAATGCAAACATTAAACTATCCGACGAAATACTTAAACACATATTACTACCTGTATATGTGAGTTATTACCAATTTGGAGGTAAAAATATAAATTTTATGTCAACGTTCAAATAGGCACCATTAGCGGTATTTGACCCTATTATTTCTGGAAAATTTTCTTTTTAGTGCTTTTTATTGTGCTAATCATAGCAGTATTTGCGATTTTTGCACAATGAAAAGAACATTAACTATCGGAGATATACACTCAGGATTAAAAGCTTTACAACAAGTTTTAGATAAGGCGGAAGTAACTACCCAAGATCATCTTATTTTTTTAGGTGATTATGTGGATGGTTGGAGTGAAGCTGTTGAAACGGTTAATTATTTAATCGAATTAAATAAAACACATCACTGCACTTTTATTCGCGGTAACCATGATGAACTTTGTTATTCTTGGCTAAAAGAAGGAAAAGATAACCCGCTTTGGTATCAACATGGTGGAGAAGCAACAGTAAATTCTTATCGTAAAATTGATGCTAAAACCATCGATTTACATCTCCTTTTCTATGAAAAATTAGAAAATTATTACTTAGATCCACAAAACAGGTTGTTTCTTCACGCAGGATTCACTAACTTGAATGGAATTGAATTTGAATATTTTTCAAAAACCTTCTATTGGGACAGAACCCTTTGGGAATTGGCACTATGTATGAATCCTGATTTAACAGAAAATCATGAATTATATCCTAAACGATTAACACATTACGCAGAAATTTATATTGGGCATACCCCAGTTACAAGAATTGGAAAAACAAGGCCACACAATGCGGCTAATGTATGGAATATAGATACAGGAGCGGCATTTAAAGGGCCTTTGTCTATGATCAATGTAGATACAAAAGAAGTTTGGCAAAGCGATCCTGTGCATACTTTTTACTCAAATGAACAAGGACGAAACTGAATTCACTATATTTGAGACGATTTTAAGAAATCCTAAAACTATTATAACGAACTTTGTAAAAAAGAAGATATGTCAGCTAAAAATATTAGAATAGAGGTCATGCGAGCCATTGAAGATAAAGTAAATGGTTTTATAGATCAGTACCTTATACCTGTAGAAGATATTTGGCAACCAACAGACTTTTTGCCAGACTCACAGAGCGAAGGATTTTTAGATACTGTTAAACAAATACAAGAAGAATCAAAAGAATTAGGTTATGACTTTTGGGTAACCATGGTTGCCGATACCATTACCGAAGAAGCTTTACCTACTTATGAGTCTTGGTTGATGGATGTGGAAGGTATTGATCAGCACGGTGAAAATAAAAATGGGTGGTCTAAATGGGTACGTCATTGGACTGCCGAAGAAAACCGACATGGCGATGTGCTAAACAAATATTTATACCTTTCTGGTCGGGTAAATATGCGTGAAGTGGAAATGACTACACAATATTTAATTGCTGATGGTTTTGATATTGGCACGGATAGAGATCCTTACAAAAATTTTATTTACACTTCTTTTCAAGAGCTAGCGACCAATATTTCGCATAAGAGAGTGGGGCAAATGGCCAAGAAAAAAGGAAATGTACTTTTAGGTAAAATGTGTACTATTATTGCTGGCGACGAAATGCGTCATCATTTGGCCTATAGAGAGTTTGTAAAGTCGATCTTCGAGCACGACCCTAGTCAGATGATGCTTGCTTTTGCCGATATGATGAAAAAGAAAATTGTAATGCCTGCCCACTTTTTACGTGAATCAGGAGGCAATATTGGCTCAGCTTTTGAAAATTTCTCGAGCTGTGCACAACGTTTAGGCGTTTATACTGCTTTAGATTATATTGATATTTTAAAGAAATTAAATGCGTATTGGGAGTTAGATTCCATTAGAAGTTTGAATGATGATGCAGAGCGAGCAAGAGATTACCTAATGAAATTACCAGACAGATTAGAGCGTATTGCCACAAGAATGAAATTCCCTGATGATCAATACCAATTTAAATGGGTTGAGGCTAACGGAAGATTATAATAAACAAGAACCCCGATTTTAGAGCTGAAAACTCAAAATCGGGATTTTTTTATCCAAAAACTTTCTCAAATTCCTGGCAAATCACAATCATACTTTCTCTGGGTTCACGATTAAATTCTGATAATTCTCGCGTGTAATAATCCCAATGCGTTTTTTTCCAATAGACTAAACTTTTATCGCCTTCGCCTTCTTTACGTGCATAGTTTTCGTCAATACTAAAGTAAGGTTTTAATTTTACAACTGTTGTTTTCACAATACATTTTGCTTTTCCAGACCAGTCGGTAATAACGAGAAATTCACCAATTTTAGGTAATCTTTCGTTGCGTAGTTGCAAGCCTAAAAGCGATGGCGAAGTGGCTTTTTTAATATTTTTCATCACTAAATCTAAACACTCATTCGCCTCTTTTTCATTGTCACAAAAGTGTATGGTTTTAGGAGCATCAACAAAAGCATCTTCTAAATGTTGATCTAAATAATCTCCCCACATATTGCGGGCTGAAGCATTGTCCATAATTATAATCTATTTAGCGAATGTACCTTATTTAAATTATTCTGCCGCATTTGCCGCAGCTCTTGCTGTAAATGCCATATAGGTTAAAGACGGATTTATGCGGCTCGATGAAGCAATAAAAGCACCATCGGTTACCTATACATTAGGTGCGGTTTGTATTTAATTGTGGTATTTATAATTGATGTTTTTGGATCGTGACCCACACGAGCTCCGTCCATTTCATGTGTGCCAAGGCCTGACCCTATACCCCTGCCATAGGCTATTACATCTTTAAAACCAGCAATGGTCGTCAGATTCACTATTTGTGCTTTAATATCTTCACACATATTGTATTCGTTTTCTTTGAACTCCTCATCAAAATCTGGTTGAGGTAAACCTCACTTATCTTTTTCCGTTATGCTTAGCGTAACGCTATTATCATCATAAGATAAAAACTCACCAAAACCTTTAACTCCTATTTGCCAAGAACCTACTTTTAAAATATTTTCTTTCGGTAGGTCTGGCGTCCACAAGTACGCTATCTTCCTCACCCAACCCTGTCGAGATTGCTCGTGCTTTTTTTTCTTTAGAAAGTTCTCCTTTAAGAGTATAATCTCAATCATCATCATTCATGGTTTTATAATCCTTTATGTGTTCTACTATTGACCCACGCTTTAAGACTAATGTTTTTAGTGCTTTTTCAGAAAAGCTCCTTGGAAGCCCAACCTCCCGTTATTCTAGTTCTTACGACCATTGCGTAGTATTCTTGTTGCTGATTCATTCCTGTAATTGTATATTTATTGTATATTTATTCGTTTTTCGATACCAACATCAAAAGAATAATGGCCTAATAAAAATAAGGCAATATTTCCTAAAATTTTAGTAATCCATTATTTCGAACCAATAATTCTTTAAACTTTTAATATTAAAAAATGAAAACGATAAAAGGACCCGCCGTTTTTCTTGCGCAATTTGTAGATCGTAAAGCACCATTTAATAGTTTAGACGGGATGTGCAAATGGGCTGCCGATTTAGGCTATAAAGGCATACAAATACCCACTTGGGAAAATTTTTTAATCGATTTAGATAAAGCTGCCGAGAGTCAGACCTATTGCGATGAGCTAAAAGGTAAAATAAATTCTTATGGCTTACAAATCACCGAACTCTCTACGCATTTACAAGGACAATTGGTGGCAGTAAACCCAGCGTATGATCTAATGTTTGATAATTTTGCACCGGTTAAGGTTAAAAACAATCCCAAAGCGCGCACGGCTTGGGCGGTTGAAACCGTAAAAAAAGCAGCGACGGCCAGTAGAAGATTAGGTTTAAATGCGCACGCCACATTTTCTGGAGCTTTATTATGGCATACGATGCACCCTTGGCCGCAACGGCCTAAAGGTTTGGTAGAAATGGGTTTTGAAGAATTAGCGAAACGTTGGTTGCCTATTTTAAACCATTTTGATGAACAAGGTGTTGATGTTTGTTACGAAATTCATCCCGGCGAAGATTTGCATGATGGGGATACTTTTGAACGCTTTTTGGCCGCAACTAACAACCACAAAAGAGTCAATATTTTATATGACCCTAGCCATTTTGTGCTACAACAATTAGATTATATTACTTATATTGACCACTATCACGAATTTATAAAATCGTTTCACGTAAAAGATTCAGAATTTAACCCAACAGGTAAAAAAGGAGCTTTTGGCGGCTACAATGATTGGGGAGATAGAGCGGGCAGGTACCGTTCTTTGGGCGACGGACAAATAGATTTTAAAACCATTTTTTCCAAATTAACCCAATATGGTTGCGATGTTTGGGCGGTAATGGAATGGGAATGCTGCATAAAAAGTCCAGAGCAAGGTGCCAGAGAAGGTGCGAAATTTATTGAAGACCATATCATTGAAGCTACTGAAAAAACATTCGATGATTTTGCAGGTGGTGCTATAGATAAAGATGTTTTAAAGAAAATATTAGGAATTTAAATTTTAATAAAATGAAAAGAATAATTGTATTAGCCTTGGGCATTACCACTTTCATCAGCTGTAAAAACAATACCGATAAAACGAGTGAACTAGATAATCTAAAAGCAACAACTACAAACCCTACGGAAGTATCCAAAAGTGCAGATTGGAGAGTTTTGTTTGATGGCAGCTCTTTCGATAATTTCAAAGAATATTTAAAAGACGAGGTTTCCGAAAACTGGAAAATTGAAGATAATGCCATGGTGTTTTATCCACCAAAGGACAGAAAAAAAGGAGAGGCTTTTAATTTGGTAACTAAAGATACCTATACCAATTTTGTATTGTCTTTAGAATGGAAAATTGCAGAAGGCGGTAATAGTGGTATTTTTTGGGGGATAAAAGAAAATACGAGTTTGTCAGAAGCCTACCAAACAGGGCCAGAAATTCAAGTTCTAGACAATGAAAGACATCCAGATGCTAAAGCAGGAACAACGCATCAAGCTGGAGCCTTGTATGATATGGTAGCGCCATCAAAAGATGTTACAAAACCAGTCGGCGAATGGAACACTTGTGTTCTTACCATCAATCATAAAAAAAATCAGGGGAGCGTTGTGCTAAACGGAGAAGAAATTGTGTCCTTCCCCGTTAATGATCCGGAATGGAGCGCTATGGTGGCCAAATCTAAATTTGCAGATTGGAACTATTTTGGAAAATATCCAACAGGAAAAATAGGCCTACAAGACCATGGTGATGGTGTTGCTTTCAAAAACATTAAAATTAAAGAATTATAAAATACATAACAACCCAATCCAAATAAATCCATAATGAAAAAATTTTATATACTTGCCATTTTGGCTCTTTTTTCTTGTAAAGATGCAGGGGGAAAAATCATTGAGGTAGAACAAATTAGTCAAGGAATAGTCTATCAAGGGTATTCCGGAGTAACTCCAACCAAACCAGAAGAAACGGAGTTTTATGAGCCTGTGCCGCCCGTAGTTCATCCCTCTATTAATAAAGGAGCGCCAAGTGATGCCGTAATCCTATTTAATAACAATAGTTTAAACGAATGGGTAAGTTTAAAGAACCCAGAAAAACCAGCAGATTGGATTATTAATCCCGATAGCAGTTTTACGGTAAAAAACAAGGCTGGTGATATCCGCACAAAAGAAGAATTTGGTAATGTGCAGCTTCATTTAGAATGGAAATCGCCAGCAGAAATACAAGGTGAAAAACAAAGCAGGGCCAATAGCGGTGTGTTTTTACAAAGCAGATACGAAGTTCAAATTTTAGACAATAACAATAACGACACTTATGTAAACGGACAAGTAGGATCTATCTACAAACAACAAATACCATTAGCTATGGCCTCATTGCCTAGTGGAGAGTGGAACAGCTACGATATTATTTATCACACGCCAGAGTTTGACAAAAGAGGCAATAAAACCAAATCTGCTACCTTAACCCTGCTGCATAACGGTATTTTAATACAAGATCACGAAGAGATAAAGGGAACAACAGAATACATAGGCTGGCCCAAGAATGAAGCGCACGGCAAAGCCCCAATTATTTTACAAGATCACGGTGATAATAGTAGGGTTAGCTTTAGGAATATTTGGGTTCGGGAAATAAAGTAAACAGGTTGTGACTATCTTTTTTCAGGCGCAACTAGCCTCCGTACTTCTATTTGCTTTTGGCATTTATTGGCGGTATTATCCACCTAAAAAATAAATCATCTTTACGATTACCGAACCAGAATAAGCATGCCGAACCAAACAGTTTGGGATTATGCCAATAAAGTTGGTGCAAAAATGCTTTTTCCATTGGATTGGATAAGCTTTGGAATGAGAATACAATATGAGATGATATTTTAAAAAAAACTATTATAAAATAAATTAAGGATGGATTTTCAATACGCATTATAAGAAAACAAGAAATCTATCCAGAATACAAAATGATGCAAACTTTGTGACTAAAACTAGTATTTTAGCATCAACTATACCAGTAATACGCTGATCATGTTCAAAAATTTTATCAAGTTACAATAGATTTATTTTTAGAGCGGCAAGCTTGAAAGCCGACATGGCTATTAAAATCTTCATGGGATTTTTTACCATTTATATGGTTGTGGTTTTATCGGCTTTGGTGTCGGTGTTTATTTTATAATTGAAGATGCCAATATGGGCGACCCTTTTGACGTGGTAAACAAATACATGATTTACTATCTTGCTTTTAAGTTAGTTTTCCATTACATGTTGCAGAAAATGCGCATAACCAATGTAAAGCCCTTGTTGTATTTACCGATTAAAAAAAGTCTGGTCGTAAACTTTGCTTTAGGAAAGCCATTCTGTCTTATTTTAATTTGTCGCACGCCTTATTTTTTATTCCGTTTTCTATTATATTACTTATTCAGTGGATATCCTCCTTTGGCAATTATTACCCTTATTTAAAGCAATAATTTTATTAATATTTTGGTAAACAATAAAGATAATATTTTTTATCCTGTAATCATTGTTTTAGCTGTTTTGGGAATTAGCCATTATTTTCAATTTTTTGATATTACTATATTTACAGCCGCTTTCTTTGGCGCTTTAAATAATTCACCTTGGTTATCTATAATACTTGTTGTACTCACTTTAATCTTGTATTATTCAGCTTTCAACTATTTCAAAAGCAACTTATATCTTGATACTGGCTTACCCAGCTAGCAAACTATTGCGAAAACTGAAGATCTAAGCTGGTTAAACCCTCTTGGTGATTTGGGTGCTTTTTTGAAGAATGACATCAAATTAATTAAAAGGAATAAGCGTTCTAGAATGGCCATCATCATCAGTTTTATGTTTAATTTTTATGGCTTTCTGTTCTTCATGGAAGCCGTGGAAGCTTATTATGGTTTTGTTTGAAAAAATTTTGCTATTATATTTATCTCGGGTGGATTTCTATTCAGTTTCGGGCTATTGGTATCCAGTTGGGATAGCTCCTTTTATACGTTAATGATGTCGTAAAACATAAAGTAAAAAGAGCATTTAAATTCTAAATGGTATTTAATTGTCATTGCTACTATGATTAGCCCAATTGTAGCAGTGTTTTACTTGTATTTTGGTTGAGAAGCTTATATGGCGGTTTTAGTGGGTACTATTTATAATATTGGCATCAATTTATATATGGTTTCATGGGCTGGAGCTTACAACAGAACTCCGATAGATTTACGCTCTTCAAAAAAGTTCTTGGAAATAAAGAATCTTTCAATACTACTTATAATTTATGTCCTGGTGCATTATTTAATCGACCTTAGAAAAGGTTATGTTATTGTAACAATAAATGGTGTTTTAGGCTTTGCTTTTAAAGGCTTGGTTTTAAAGGCTTGGTTTTCAAAAAAATTGGAGATATTTATAAAAAGAAAAGTACAAGACCTTGTTGGCGTATAAGCAGGTGAGCTAGTAGCTACCTCTTAAACTTCAAAACCTCGGACCTTCCTTTTTTAAAAATAAGATTACTTACTGTTTTTCCTTTTCGCAATGCTTTTTGTGCTTCGTAAGGCAGAGCATGGGTTTCTTTACAATCGTTGGAGCAGCAATGATCCATAGCTTTGGCGCAATCTTCACATTGTAAAAAAAGCAAATGACAAGCCTTATTAGCACAATTTTCGTGGGTATCACAATTTTTTCCGCATTGGTGACATTGCGCAATGACATCATCACTAATCCGCTCACCGCGTCTTTGGTCAAAAACAAAATTTTTCCCCAAAAATTTATTTTCTAGATTCTTATTTTGCACCTGTCTGGTATATTCAATAATACCGCCTTCTAGCTGGTAAACTTGCTGAAAACCTTTATGTTTGTAATAGGCACTCGCTTTTTCACAACGAATACCTCCAGTGCAATACATCACTAATTTTTTATCTTCTTTATGATCTCTTAAATCGTGCTCGATAAGATCTAAAGAATCACGAAATGTATCAACGTCTGGGGTAATTGCATTTTTAAAATGTCCTATTTCACTTTCGTAATGGTTGCGCATATCTAACAAAACAACATCAGGATCGTCCATAAGTTCATTGAACTTTTCAGCATCTACATGAATACCTATTTTAGTAACATCGAAAGTAGAATCATCTAAACCATCGGCAACAATTTTATCACGAACTTTTACTTTTAGCTTTAAAAACGATTTATTGTCTTGCTCAATAGCAATATTTAATCGCACATTTTCTAAAAAAATAATGGTATCTAAATGCTTTTTAAAGGCTTCAAAGTTTTCTGCAGGTAGAGAAAGTTGGGCATTAATACCCTCGTAAGCAACATAAATACGACCTAAAACGTCTAATTCATTCCAATGAATGAATAAGCGATTTCTCAAAAGAGTCGGATTTTTAATGTGCGCATATTGGTAGAAAGAAATGGTCAGGCGTTCTTTGCCCGCTGCCTCAATTAAAGCTTTTCTTTCCTTTGCGCTCAATTTATTGTACAGTTGCATGCTATACTAATTTTTTGAGGTTAAAGAATTTATTTGAGCTGCAAATTTAGAATTTTAAAAGAGTTAAGCAACAATTTGCGGCAAGAAACACCAATTTTTGAATTTATAGCTCGTGAGAATTTGCTAAACCACAAACAACTAATCCATCGGAAATGTGGGATTAGTAAAACTTACAATTTTTGAATTTACCATTATTAAAAAACAAACCCCGCAAAAATCGGGGTAACATTATTTTTTCTTTTTCATAGAACTCTAGAACAAAAATTGCAACCGTATTTGCCAATTTCCTAGAAAGTAAATGGCATATTTTACAAGTTAGTTTTTTAGTAGATGCAAGAAATACAAAAAGGTTGCATTTCAAATTGTGATATGCAAAAAGAAATGGTAATTTAGCTTTTTTAATATACAAAAAATGAGCGCAGAAAAAGAAGCAAAATTAAAAGCACTAAAACTTACCCTAGACAAATTAGATAAAACTTATGGCAAAGGTGCTGTAATGAAAATGGGGGACAAAGTTGTAGAAGATGTTGAGGTAATCCCTTCGGGATCTTTAGGATTAGATGTTGCCTTAGGCGTTGGCGGCTATCCAAGAGGTAGGGTTGTAGAAATTTATGGTCCAGAATCTTCAGGAAAAACTACTTTAACCTTACATGCTATTGCCGAAGCTCAGAAAAAAGGAGGCATAGCAGCCTTTATTGATGCTGAACATGCTTTTGATCGTTTTTATGCCCAAAAACTAGGAGTTGACGTAGATAATTTAATCATTTCTCAGCCTGATAACGGAGAACAAGGTTTAGAAATTGCCGATAATTTAATCCGTTCTGGTGCTATTGATATTGTAGTGATAGATTCTGTAGCAGCGCTTACACCAAAAAGTGAAATTGAAGGTGAAATGGGCGACTCTAAAATGGGACTTCATGCCCGTTTAATGTCTCAAGCCCTAAGAAAACTTACAGGTTCTATAAGCAAAACTAAATGTACCGTAATTTTTATCAATCAATTACGAGATAAAATTGGGGTTATGTTTGGCAGTCCAGAAACTACAACTGGTGGTAATGCGCTTAAATTTTATGCATCGGTACGTTTAGATATTAGAAGATCCACACAAATAAAAGATACAGAAGGCAATGTTCTAGGGAATAAAACCAGAGTGAAAGTGGTTAAAAATAAAGTTGCTCCACCGTTTAAGCAGGCGGAGTTTGATATTATGTATGGTGAAGGAATCTCGAAAGTAGGTGAGGTGATAGATTTAGGTGTGGAATATGAAATTATAAAAAAAAGCGGATCATGGTTTAGTTATGGTGATACCAAATTAGGACAAGGGCGCGATGCAGTGAAAGCTTTACTCTTAGACAATCCTGAACTTCAAGAAGAGCTAGATGGAAAAATACGAGAAGCGATAACCACTGTTAGAGCTTAATTTAAAAAAAATTAACCTTCTTACATGATAATTTATTGTTTTCAGATAGTTATAGATAAAAATCCTAATTTTCATTAGGATTTTTCTTTTTTTGACGCAACCTTTTATCATTATTAACATCTATAAATAAAAAAGAATTTATGAGAAAAA
>Ga0209491_10006412_pt1 | contig 16343 bp, 18 predicted proteins | sample BON02_FD_187213 | JGI IMG/M metagenome (GOLD analysis project Ga0209491, IMG submission 187213) | Freshwater microbial communities from Lake Bonney liftoff mats and glacier meltwater in Antarctica - BON-02 (SPAdes) (version 2) | ecosystem: Environmental > Aquatic > Freshwater > Ice > Glacier...
CGGCATGCTGTGCAGCACAAAGGCGGACGCTTCAGCGATTCGAGTGGTACGTCGACTCATGGCGTCCTAACCCAGTAACGGCTAATCGTAGCCGAGTTCACGCAAGCTACTTTCTCGGTCAGACCAGCCCTTTTTGACTTTGATGTAGACCTCGAGATGAACGGATTTTTCCAGAAGCTCCGCAATATCAACTCGTGCTTCGGTGGCAATGCGCTTCATGTGCATGCCCTTGGCACCCAACAAAATGGGTCTGTGGGTTTCGCGCTCAACAATCACACAAGCCGAAATTCGCGCCCGGTCATCAGACTCTTCCCATTGCTCAATCACGACCGTGCAACCGTAAGGCAACTCGTCGCCTACCAGCCGGAATATTTTTTCTCGAATAAGCTCAGACACCAGAAAACGCACGGACCGATCCGTAAACATCTCTTCATCGAACATCGGTTCGTTTTCAGGCAGGTACTTGGCAACCTCGTCAAGTAAGGTGTCTAGTTGCACCTTTTTGACCGAGCTCACAGGTACCACAGCCGTAAACGGGAAGCGGGCAGCGACCTCGCCAGCAAAAGGAAACAATGCGTTTTTGTCTTTGAAAAGATCGACTTTGCTGATCACCAAAATAACTTGTCGGCAGTTAGCCAACATCTCAAGCAAGGTGGCATCAGCAGTCGTCCACTTGCCCGCCTCGACCACGAACAACACCACGTCGACATCAGACAGGGTTTGACTCACAACACGGTTCATCATTTTATTCATCGTTCCGCCATGGCGCATCTGAAAGCCTGGCGTGTCTACAAACACAAACTGCTCGCGATCGCGGGTAAAAACGCCATGAATACGGTGCCGAGTTGTCTGGGCTTTGCGTGAAACAATCGAAACCTTGGCACCAATCAGTGTATTCATCAACGTTGATTTACCAACGTTTGGGCGCCCAACCACTGCCACAAATCCACAACGGTAAGGCGATAGTGCATCAATCATCTGGCATCCTGTGAAACGGCAACGGGCAAACTTAACTGGGCAGATTTGCGCGCACGCTTAACTGCCTTACGGCCTGGCCCAGGCTTTAACTGCATGGCTTTCTCTAATGCCAATTTTGCTGCGGTTTGCTCAGCCGCCCGGCGACTGGCTCCGACCGCTTGAACACGAATATCAAGTTGGCCAATGTCACAAGTCACTTCGAACTGTTGACTATGCGCCGCACCATGAGTCGCTAAAACAGCGTAGGCAGGTAGCGCCATTTTATGGGCTTGCAAAAACTCCTGCAGCAGGGTCTTCGCATCTTTACCAATGGTTTGAGGATCAACCGACGCTAGCACGGGCTCGTAAAGTCGATGAATCACGGCCTGCGCCCGTTCAAAGCCACCATCCAAAAAGATAGCGCCGAGAATGGCTTCGAAGGTGTCTGCCAAAATTGAAGGGCGTCTAAAGCCGCCACTTTTTAGCTCTCCTTCACCAAGCCGCAGGTATTGCGATAAGCCTAACGTTTGAGCAATATCGGCCAATGCGGCTTGTTTGACAAGGTTTGCCCTGACACGCGACAAATCGCCTTCGTCTAACTTGCCATAGCGGTAAAAAAGAAGCGCTGAAATTGATGTGCCAAGCACAGAATCGCCGAGAAACTCTAAGCGCTCGTTGTTTTTTGCGCCGAGACTTCGGTGCGTCAGCGCAAGCTCCAACAACGCCTTGTTCTCAAAGCTGTAACCCAAAACTTGTTCTAGAGGTGACGCAGACATCATTCAATACCCGTTAACACGGGTCACCCGGTGGTCGTTAACTATCAATGAAAACGACCAATTCGACCCGGTTCAGAAAAATTCATCCAGATAAAAAACGCTTTTCCAACAATGTGTGACTCTGGCACGAAGCCCCAGAATCGACTGTCTAAACTGTTATCGCGATTGTCACCCATCATAAAGTATTCACCCTCTGGCACGGTGCAAACAATACCGTCAGCACGATAAGTGCAGTTGTCTCGATACGGATACCGCCAAACTGGCCTTAAGTCCTGTCTTGTTCGCATATCTACCAGTATTTTATGGTCAATTTCGCCAAGGCTCTCAATAAACTGAGAGGCATAGACAAGCCGATCTGGCTCAAAAAAGTCACCATCACGTTGAATTGGGACTTCTTTTCCGTTCAAAAACACCCTTTTGTTAACGTAGGCAACCTCATCGCCAGGCAACCCGATCACCCGCTTGATGTAGTCAACTTTAGGATCCACAGGATAACGAAACACCATGACGTCACCCCGTGCTGGATCACCAATCGATAGCACTTTGTCATGCAAGATCGGTAAACGGATACCGTAGGTGAACTTGTTGACCAGGATTAAGTCACCTGACTGCAGCGTCGGTAACATCGATCCTGATGGGATTCGGAACGGCTCGACAATAAAAGAACGCAAAACAAAAACAAACAAAATGACTGGAAAAAAACTGGCACCGTATTCAACCCACCATGGCCGCTTGTCTGTGACTGCCCTCTTCTTGCGTAGAAAAAGACGATCAACCAACCAGACAAGTCCAGTGACCAAAAGCGCCACAAAAAGGATTAAAGAAAAATTCCAGCTCATGAGTGTAATGGTCCTCTACGGGCAATGAGATTCGTCATAGGGAGCGTATTACCTATCGTCAACTTGCAAAATCGCCAAAAACGCCTCTTGAGGAATCTCGACACTACCGACTTGCTTCATGCGCTTTTTGCCAGCTTTTTGCTTTTCAAGCAATTTCTTTTTACGGCTCACATCGCCACCATAGCATTTGGCCAAAACGTTCTTGCGCAGCGCTTTGACGTTTTCACGGGCAATGATTTCAGCGCCAATGGCCGCCTGTATAGCAACGTCATACATTTGACGGGGAATCATCTCCCGCATCTTGGCTACCATCTCACGGCCTCGATAGCGAGCGTTTGAACGATGGCAGATCGTCGACAATGCGTCAACACGGTCACTATTGATCAACACATCCACTCTAACAACGTCTGAAGCGCGGTATTCTAAAAACTCATAATCCATCGAGGCATAGCCGCGTGAGACTGATTTCAACTTGTCAAAAAAGTCGAGCACAATCTCTGCGAGTGGAATCTCATACTTCAAGTGAACTTGTCGACCGTGGTAGCTCATGTCTTGCTGAGCACCGCGCTTCTGGTTACACAACGTCATCACTGGCCCCACATACTCTTGAGGCATAAACAGCGTCACGGACACAATCGGCTCACGAATCTCGGCAACTTTACCAACCTCTGGCATCCTTGACGGACTTTCAATACTGATGACTTCACCGTCATTGAGCTGGATCTGGTAAACCACAGACGGTGCCGTGGTGATGATATCCATGTCGAACTCTCGTTCAAGCCGCTCTTGCACAATTTCCATATGCAAAAGGCCCAAAAAGCCGCATCGAAAACCAAAACCCAAGGCCTGCGATACTTCGGGTTCGTACATGAGTGCCGAGTCATTTAACTTCAGCTTTTCTAAGGAATCGCGTAGCTGATCATACTCGCTGCTTTCGACAGGATACAGTCCTGCAAACACCTGCGGCTTAACCTCTTTAAATCCCGGTAACGGTTTAAGCGCGGGTCGCGCCGTGTGCGTAATGGTGTCACCCACTTTCGCGTCTTTAAGCTCTTTGATGCCGGCAATCACAAACCCGACCTGCCCCGCCGACAGCATGGTTCGTGGCAATGATTTTGGGGTGAACACACCGAGTTGTTCGCAGGCATGCAGGGCACCCGTTGCCATGAAAAGAATTTTGTCTTTCGGCTTTAGCGTGCCATTGACAATGCGAACTAACATCACCACACCAACGTAGTTGTCAAACCACGAGTCCACAATCAATGCCTGCAAAGGCGCCTCTGTATCACCCTTTGGTGCTGGCACTTTGGCCACAATGGCCTCAAGAATTTCATCGATACCCAAACCGGTCTTCGCACTCGCGGCAACAGCGTCTGAGGCATCAATACCGATCACATCTTCAATTTCCGCCCGAGCGCCCTCAGGATCAGCTTGCGGCAAATCCATTTTATTGAGCACGGGAACGACCTCTACACCCAACTCGATCGCGGTGTAGCAGTTGGCAACGGTCTGGGCTTCGACACCTTGAGAGGCATCTACCACAAGCAGTGCACCTTCGCACGCAGACAGTGAGCGACTCACTTCGTACGAAAAGTCGACGTGACCTGGCGTATCGATTAGGTTGAATTGGTACTCATGGCCATCTTTTGCCCGGTATAACAACGACGCCGTTTGCGCCTTGATGGTAATGCCCCGCTCACGCTCAATATCCATCGAATCAAGCACCTGCGCCGACATTTCACGACCCGCCAAACCACCACAGGTTTGTATCAAGCGGTCAGCCAGCGTCGACTTGCCGTGATCAATATGAGCAATGATCGAAAAGTTACGAATGTGCTGCATAAAATCCAATCAAACATAAATGAAATCCGTCTTGTTCAGCAGACGGGGAGCCGGTAAACCACCGGGTGGCTTTGTCCCACTAAAAACAAGAGGGCGCATGACGCGCCCCCCTGCCGCATTGAATTAGCCTTATTTTAGCCTGACAGCGGTTTAGCGTTTGGGTCTCACCAAAACCCACTGAGCTTGACCTTTGCGCTGCACCATCATGCCAACCGGTTTGTCCTCGCCAGCCTTTTTAACCAACTCAACAAACTGCTTGGCCGAGCTCACTTCAATGTTACCCACGGTCAACACAATATCGCCAACAGCGATACCGGCAGTCGCGCCAGCATCGGCTGTTTCCGTCACTAGCACGCCTTTCTCAAGACTCAGCTCGGTGCGTTGCGCATCGGTTAAGTCCACCACCGTCAAACCGAGTGCTGTCAATCCTGCAACGGGTGTTGGCGCAGCTGGTGCGGCCGCTGCAGGTTGATCTGCTGAAGGCGTCTCGCCAACTTTAACCATCAAGGTGATAGGTTTGCCACGACGCCAAACTTCCATCTCGACCCGCTCGCCGGGCTTGGTACTGCCCACCACACGTGGAAGATCAGACCACTTCACAATTTTTTTACCGCCAAACGTCAAAATAATGTCACCGGCCTTCAGACCAGCAAGATCAGCAGGACCCTCTGGCTCGACGCGACTGACCATTGCCCCAGCTTGATCCGGTAAACCACTCGCCTCGGCCACGTCTTTGTTGACTTCACCAATTTGCACACCAATACGACCGCGAACAACTTTACCATCGGTTTTGAGCTGATCGGCCACGCGCATGGCTTCATCAATCGGAATCGCCAGCGAGATGCCCATGAAGCCGCCACTGCGTGACATGATCTGAGCGTTAATACCTACCACTTGGCCAGACATGTCCAACAAAGGACCCCCCGAGTTACCGGGATTGACGGCCACATCCGTTTGAATAAATGGCAAGTAATCACCCGTTTCACGAGCAATCGCGCTCACAATACCGGCCGTTACTGTGGCCTGCAAGCCGAAAGGCGAACCAATCGCCAACACCCATTGACCCTTTTTAAGGTTCTGAGCACTGCCGATGGGGAGCGTCACCATGTCAGTGGCATCAATCTTCAGTAACGCAACATCGGTGCGCGCATCGCTGCCAACAACAGCCGCTTTGAACTCTCTGCCATCCGTTAAAGTGACAAATATTTCATCAGCCCCATCGATAACGTGATGATTGGTTAGGATCGAACCATCTGCTGTGATGAAAAAACCCGACCCAACACCACGGGGCACCGAACGTTGCTCAGGCTCAGGTGCTGGTTCACCGCGTCTTTGCTCTGGCGCACCACCGGGGGGCTGAAAATCAGGGCCAAAGAACCAACGAAACATTTCATAAGGATCTTGCCCCGAACGACCACGGCTATTAACCGTGGCAGTGGTTCTAATGTTTACCACCGCCTCATCGGCTTTTTCTACGATACCGGTAAAATCCGGCAGTCCCGCCGTATTGGCATGCGCCTGTTGCATACCAAAAAATGATATCGCCATGAAAGCGAATGACAACAACATCATGCGCCATAGCCGCTGTTGCGAATGCAGCTTGGTCCGCGTGAGCGGGAGGGTAGATAAGATATGTCGATTGGGCATTATCAAACTCCGTTTTAGTTTTTATGTACGTTACAACGTGCGTCACTGGCTCGAGGAGACATCACGACGGCTGATCGATTGCGCCAGACCATGAATACTTTCAGCGGGCACTTCACCCACCACAACCACCCAGTAGTCACCGACTTTCTTGCCATATAAATTGATCGATCCCGAGCGACTGGCTCCTTGCCATTGGTGTTGAGACAAACTCTGCTGATAAGGTTCAATAAAAACTGAGACGCTAGCCAAACCGTCAGTCAAAATCATTTGATGAACCGTTCGTCCATCGCGAAAGGTACGTTGCAGCTCCATGACAGGATCAAAGCCAGGGGGTTGCTGGTAATCCCAACCCAACGCACGGAAATCAATCGTCTCCTGCTTTCGGTTGATCTGTTGCCACCCATCAGTGGTCCAACTGGGTGCCAGCTCGACATCGGCAATCGACTGCCCAATTCGGACCTGGTTAAATGCGATTTGCTCTAAGACACGGCCATCAGCCTGCCGTAATTGTGCTTTGAGCAGCAGCCCCGTTTCCACATCAGCGCAAAATTGGTAGTGCGGACGGTGATTGTCTTTGGGAACGACGTCGACCACCAAACACTGCCGACCTGCCACTCGGCTTGGCGAGGGCGCCAGCAAAACGTCATAGAATTCTGAAAAATGAGACAACTCACCCATCAATAACGCTGGAAATCGCTCTTGCCGCTGCGACTCATTAACCACCAATTTTTGTTCGGGAATTAAACAACTGACTGAATGATTGACCCGCAAGTACTCCCTGGGGCTGTTATCGAGCACTTCAATTTTTTCTTCTTCACGGTCATCGACAAACCGGTGCGTCGTCCGAAAAGAATGCACAGCACCATCGCGCTGCTGCGAGAAAACGCCTTGGTAGTTCAGTCGCTTGGCGGCCGATTGAATCCCTTCGAGAAGCGACTTGGCATCTGAGGCAGACTGCACCACCGAATCAGTTTCTCTGGCCTGCGCCGTTGCAAAACCCATCAGCACAAGAGCCAGGAAGGCCAAGCAAAAACCACGTCCCAGACGGGCGAGCCTATCAATGGGCAACCACCTGCCTTTCGCAGGCTGAACCGCAAATTTCATCGCTCAGCCTCTGGCTCAAACGTTGCTTGACGCACCGCAATCGGCCCAGAAAACTGTCTGTGCGCGTAAGCATAATCAGAAACAATCTCACCATCTACCGGTGACTCAGTCACCACCGTCGGCGTGGCCACTATCAACACATCATCATTGAGCATCAAAAGCGGCTGGGCAACCCACACCACAGCGGCTACCGCCGCTGCCATGGCCAGGCTAGGCCACGAGAACCATCTCGACCAGACACGGGGACTGGTTGCACTGTTCGATAAAGGCGTTGCCGCACGATCTGGAACCGTGTCAACAGCCCGTTGATGCACCGGTTCCCTTTGAAGGGCAGCTGAAAGTCGAGCTGTAAACTCGACAGACGGACCCCGGACGTGCGCAGAGGGATGAACGAGAGAATCGGAAATTAAGGCATAAATCGCCCAATCCTCTTTGTGTTTAAGTGGGTCAATATCAGCAACAATCGAAGATGCGTTTGAGAGAGACTCAAGATCACTTTGCTCAAACTCGCCATCAAAATAAGCTGAAATCAACGCCTTTGGATCCACCGTTTGATGCTCAGCCACATTCGGCGTGTTCTCGCTTGTTGCTGATAAAGGGTGTGTCTGTGTCGTTTGCATGTCAGTCTTTCCTTACCATCGCCGATCACCTTGGTGATCGATCATTGGACGCAACTTAGCGGCAATTGCTTCACGCGCCCGAAAAATCCGTGATCGCACTGTTCCAATGGGGCATTCCATTGCCTGCGCAATCTCTTCATAACTCAAACCCTCAATTTCTCTTAGCACGATAGCTGTTCTTAATTCAGCAGGCAGTGCCTTAATTGTTTCATTCACCGAATCGGCAATCTCTCGACTTGCCAATAACGACTCGGGTGTGTTGTTGTCAGTTAGGTTGTCAATCTCGTCAAAAGTTTCACCATCTTCAGATTGATGCAAACTTGGCGAGCTCGGGCGCCGAGCTTGCGAGGCCATCCAATTGCGAGCGGTATTGATAGCAATGCGGTAGAGCCACGTATAAAACGCGCTATCACCACGAAACTGTGGCAACGCCCGGTAAGCCTTGATAAAAGCCTCTTGCATCACGTCTTCTATTTCAGATTGGTCTCGCAGCATGCGAGACAGCAGTCGCAGAATTTTTCGCTGGTACTTCAAAACCAACAAATCAAAGGCGGCTTTGTCCCCTGCTTGGACGCGGGCAACCAACTTGGCATCAACGTCTCGTTCGCTCATGATTGGCCTCTTAACAGCCAATTCACAAGAATATTTAACCGTCGGTAGTCCTCAGGCACAAAGTGGTCTCGCCAGAGCGTCACTCGCCGAGGCACTAACCGGTTATTTCTTTTTGACAGACAAAGCAACGTCATTCCAGCCCAATGGCGAATCACGCCTCTTAGAACCACGGGTGAGGGGCTACCGACCAAATCAATACCCACCTCAGTCAGCCGTAGGACCTCCTGAGATGTCAAATCAGCAATGCGCTGCCGCCAGAAGCAAAATCGCCAGAAAACAAAACCCACCAAAAACACAAAACCCAGTCCAGCGGATAAGAAATGGTTCAGGCCAAGGTAAAAAACTGAAAAAGAGCTTGTCACTATAAGCAACAAAATCAGTCCATCACGGGCACACTGAATGGATCGGGGCGCTACCGATAGCGCCCCTGTCACTGCCCAAGACCTTTGCTCAAAATCGGTCAAAGTCAAACCCGCCGCACGGCCATTGAGCCGTTTGTGCCCCCAAAACCGAAGGAATTCGAAAGCGCGACCTCGATATTAAGGTCACGCGCTTCATTGGCGCAGTAGTCCAAATCACAATCAGGATCTTGATTAAAAATATTGATGGTTGGTGGTGAAACTTGGTGGTGAACAGCCAAGGTGGTAAACACCGCCTCAATACCGCCCGCAGCACCGAGTAAGTGACCTGTCATGGATTTGGTAGAGTTAACCACCAACTTCTTGGCATGGTCACCGAAGGCTAGCTTCAATGCCTCAGTCTCATTTCTATCACCCAAGGGTGTGGATGTACCATGGGCATTCACGTAACTGATATCTTGTGGTGCGATACCGCCATTACGCAGGGCCATTTCGATCCCGCGTTTGGGACCATCACGGTCAGGAGCCGTGATGTGATAAGCATCTGAACTCATGCCGTAGCCTGCAAGCTCGCCATAAATCTTCGCGCCACGACGCTTAGCGTGCTCATACTCTTCAAGCACCAAAACGCCAGCGCCCTCACCCAAAACAAATCCATCGCGATCGACATCCCAAGGACGCGATGCGGTCGTCGGGTCATCATTACGGGTTGACAACGCGCGCATGGCTGCAAAGCCGCCAATGCCCAGTGGTGAAACCGTTGACTCTGTGCCACCAGCAATCATCACGTCAGCGTCACCGTACTCAATCAGCCGACCGGCATCGCCGATCGAATGAAGGCCCGTTGTACACGCTGACACCACCGCGTATGAAGGCCCTTTGAGCCCCAACATGATCGAAAGCTGGCCAGACACCAGATTAATTAATGAGGCTGGCACAAAGAAAGGCGAAATTCGCCGCGCGCCGCGCTCTAAGTATTCTTTTTGGGTTTCTTCAATGCGCTGCAAGCCGCCGATACCAGAGCCAACAATCACACCCATGCGGTGTGCGTTTTCTTCTGTCGCTTCCAGTCCAGCATCACGCCAAGCTTGAACGCCAGCAGCGATACCGTAGTGGATAAACGTATCCATTTGCCGGGCTTCCTTGGCAGGCATATAGGCCGTTACGTCAAAATCTTTCACCTCACCGGCGATGTGCGCGTTGAAGTCGGCAGGGTCAAAGCGCGTGATACGACCAATGCCACTACGACCATTAACCACGTTATCCCACGCCGTCGAAATATCATTACCAACGGGGGACACGATACCAAGACCGGTGATCACGACTCGTCGCTTCAAGATTCACTCCCGACTAAAAACCCAAAACAAAGGCAACACGTAAAAAAGGCGGCTGATATCGCTAGGATCAGCGTGTTTGATGCCTTTTCGGCAAAACCCACTGCTTCCGAGACGACCTCAACCGCCCGTTGGCCTGTTCGACAGAGCAAACAGAAACCAACAGCCATTTCAAATTACTTCGAATTGCTCTCGATGTAATCAATGGCCTGCTTGACTGTCGTGATCTTCTCAGCTTCCTCGTCCGGGATCTCTGTTTCGAACTCGTCCTCAAGCGCCATCACCAACTCGACCATATCGAGCGAGTCGGCACCAAGGTCGTCAAGAAAGGATGATTCGTTCTTGATCTCGGCTTCGTTTACGCCAAGTTGTTCAGCGACGATTTTCTTGACTCGCTGTTCGATGCTTTCCATTCATATCTCCAGTAGGGGAAAAATCACTGCAATTATAGCCAAGCGCGGGCAGAAAAACTCACGCCATGTACATTCCACCATTTACGTGCAAGGTCGTACCCGTAATGTACTCTGCTTCGGGCGACGCCAAAAACGTCACCGCATGAGCAATGTCAGACGGCGAACCCAAGCGCCCTAAGGGAATTTGTCCCAAAAGGGCAACCGTTTGGTCTTCGCTCAATGCTCGCGTCATGTCTGTCTCGATGAATCCAGGGGCCACACAATTTACCGTGATATTGCGGCTGCCGAGCTCACGGGCTAGTGCCCGCGTCATGCCCGCCACGCCAGCCTTAGCGGCGGCATAGTTGGCTTGGCCAGCATTGCCGCTTGAACCAACCACTGACGTGATGTTGATGATTCGCCCCCAGCGGGCCTTCATCATGGGACGCATCACTGCCCGACTTAAGCGAAACACACTACTCAAGTTGGTTTGCAGGACCAAATCCCATTCGTCGTCTTTCATTCGCATGGCCAAATTGTCGCGCGTTATGCCCGCATTGTTCACCAAAATATGCGGGCCCGCCAATTCTTTACCGAGCGAATCAACCAGCGCTGAGACAGCCTCTTGATCGTTCACGTCGAGCGCAACACCCCGACCGCCTTTGGCCGACAACCACTCGTGCAGAGCCTCTGCACCAGCCGCAGTGGTGGCCGTGCCCACAACCGTGGCGCCTTTTTCTGCCAATGCCAAGCCGATGGCGCGACCGATGCCTCTTGAGGCCCCTGTGACCAACGCCACTTTGTCTTTTAATTCCATTTATCTCGCTCCCCGCTGTGACCAACGGTAAGTTTAACTATTATTTAGTGTTTCTATGGTGGCCTGCAAACTCGCAGGATCATTCACTGACAAAGCGATCAAAGAGCCATCGATTCGCTTGACCAAGCCACTCAGCACTTTCCCTGGGCCACACTCTACGATGTGTGTCACCCCTTGGTGGGCCATCGCTTCAATGGTCTGAACCCAACGCACCGGGTGCCAGGCCTGGTCCACGAGCGCCTGCGCGATTGACGCAGGATCTTGATGCATCTGCACATCCACGTTTTGGATGACTGGGATTTGAGGCTCATGCAAGGTCATGTGGCTCAAAGCCTGCGCCAAAACTGCGGCAGCGGGCTTTAGAAGACTGGCGTGAAACGGTGCCGAGACTGGCAATAAAACAGCCCTTTTGGCACCCGCTGCCTTGGCATTTTCCATGGCGCGCTCAACAGCGGCGCGGTGGCCAGCAATCACCACTTGCGAGGGGGCGTTAAAGTTAACCGCCTCGACGACTTCGCCTTGAGATGCTTGCTCACAAACGGCCAGCACGGCATCATCTTCAAGCCCAAGAATAGCGGCCATGGCGCCTGTTCCAACAGGCACAGCCGCCTGCATGGCATCGGCACGGATCCGCACCAATCGCACAGCATCAGCCAAGTCAATCACACCAGCAGCCGTCAGTGCCGCGTACTCACCCAAACTGTGGCCAGCCATGACTGACGGCTCGGGGCCACTGGCGGCACGCCAAGCAGCCAACATGGCCAAAGAGGCGGCCAACATAGCTGGCTGTGTATGGGTTGTTAGGTTAAGTTGTTCAATCGGGCCGCGCTTAATCAGCCCGGAAAGATCTTCGCCGAGCGCAGCATCCGCTTGTGTCATAACCGCTTGAGCGGCCTGAGAACCGGCCCACACGTCTAGCATGCCTACGGTTTGAGACCCTTGACCAGGAAAAACAAAAGCAAGTTTCACGTCACATACTCCATGCAATGTTGTGGTTACATCCGAACCACAACCGAACCCCAGGTGAACCCACCGCCCACGCCTTGCAGCAACACCTCGTGGCCCGCTTTAACCCGCCCATCTCGGCAGGCCGCATCCAGAGCCAGCGGCACACTTGCTGCGGAGGTATTGGCATGCTGATCCAGTGTGACTACCACCTTATCCATCCCTGTACCCAGCTTCTTAGCCAAGAAAGAAAGAATCCTTAAATTCGCTTGATGTGGGATCAGCCAATCAATCTCTGCGAGTGTCAGCCCAGCTTCTTCAACGACCGAACGGGCGGACTTTTCAAGCACTGAGACAGCTTGCTTGAAGACGGCTTGACCATCCATGCGCAAAAAGGGATCACCAGTGACCTGCCCATGCGTGACGTTGCCCGGTGTGCACAGGATGCCCGCCAAACTGCCGTCAGCATGTAACTGCGCAGCTCGGATCCCCGGCTCGTGGCTTGCCTCAAGCAAGACCGCACCGGCACCATCACCAAAAAGCACGCAGGTGCCACGGTCTTTCCAATCCAAAATATTAGAAAACACCTCGGCACCAATCACCAACGCACATTTCGCCCGCCCGCAGCGAATGAAGGCATCTGCACTGGCCAAAGCGTAAACAAAGCCGCTACACACAGCCTGAAGATCAAATGCAGCCGCGCCGCGATTGCCTAACTTAGCCTGTACCAAGCAAGCTGTGCTGGGAAACACCATATCGGGTGTTGAAGTGGCCAAGATAATCAAATCAATGTCGTTGGCTGACTTTCCGGCTTGCGCTAACGCCCGTTTTGCCGCTTCGCAGGCCATGTCACTGGTCATCTCACCGGCTGCGGCTAGGTGTCGCTGGCGGATACCGGTTCTTGAAACAATCCATTCGTCTGTCGTTTCAACACCATTAAGAGCCAACTCGACGGCTAAGGCGTCGTTGGTCACCACACGGGCTGGCAAATAACTGCCAGTGGCACTGATTCGCGAGTAGATTTTGGCGTCTTTCATCATTTTTGAATTACCGAAGTCAAAGCAGTCTCACGGGCCTGAGCTTGCTCATGGGCGTGACTTTCGGTGAGCCCAGTGATTGTCGCGGAGATTCGCTCAAGCAGTCCGGTCGTCAACGCATCATGTGCGCGCTCTAACGCATACTTGAAAGCATACTCGTCGGCTGAACCGTGACTTTTAAAAACAACACCTTTAAGTCCAAGCAATGCCGCACCATTATGGCGCCGATTATCCACCCGGCGCCGAAATCGATTTAAAACTGGCCGGGCCAGCAACCCCGCTAGCATGGTCAAAAAACTGCGGTGAAACTCTTCACGAATCATAATAGCGAGCATGTGTGAAAGCCCTTCAACTGATTTGAGCAAGACATTACCCACAAATCCATCACAAACAACCACGTCAACTGTACCCTTGAAGATGTCGTTACCCTCGACGTTACCGACAAAATTCAGCGAACTGCCTCTGAGCAAGTCCGCGGCTTGTTTGACAATATCATTGCCTTTGATAATCTCTTCACCAATATTAAGCAACCCGACCGAGGGCAGCTCGGCACCATGCCCTCGCTGCGCGAGGGCCGTGCCCATGATGGCGAACTGAAGCAGATGCTCAGCCGAGCAATCAACGTTAGCACCCAAGTCCAAAACAGTGGTGGTACCACCCTTCTGGTTTGGCAACGCAGCCGCTATTGCTGGCCGGTCGATACCGTCAAGCGTTTTGAGTACATACCGTGAAATGGCCATCAGCGCGCCAGTGTTGCCCGCCGACACAAAAGCCTGGGCTCGTCCGTCCTTAACCGTTTGGGCGGCAACACGCATAGACGAGTCTTTTTTGCGTCTTAAAGCAATCTCAACCGAGTCTTCCATGGTGACCACTTCAGACGCATGCACTATCTCAAGACGATCACGTAGTGAGCTGGGATAACGGCGTTGGTGCTTTTCGAGTTCGCGAGCGATACCATCCTGAAGCCCGACAAGGAGCAGGACAGTCGCGGGAAACTGTTGGGCGAATGCTAGCGCGGCAGGTATGGTGACTGGTAAACCAATATCACCACCCATGCAATCGATTGCTATATGGATGGGTTTGCTCACGGGGCCTTTGAGGGCATCAAATGCCCATAGCTCACGTCAAGTTCAAACTTACTCGTCGGCCTTCGTCTTCAAAACCTTGCGACCACGATAAAAGCCGTTGGGGCTGATGTGGTGACGAAGGTGCAACTCGCCAGTATTTGGTTCAATCGCGGTAGAAGGCGTTGAAATAAAATCATGCGAACGGTGCATACCGCGCTTGGAAGGTGATTTCTTGTTTTGCTGAACAGCCATGATGACTCCTAAATTAGCGCAAATTGTAACGCGCTATCAATCGAACTACGTTCTAAATAGAAAATATATCGACTTTCATCGACCCTTTAATGCAGCGAGCGAGCCAAACGGTGAACGCCGAGGTGTCTCTGGCTCTTCTTCCACAGGCAATACTGCCGCAGTACAACTGTCATGTTTTGGCACATATGGCACTGCCAAAATCAACTGATCTTCAATCAACATCTCAATATCAAACCGCGGGTCGGCCACCAGCTCTTCAGGCGTATCTGGGTCAATGGGCTCGGCATCGTTAGCGTCATTAAGTGCACTTTCTTGGCGAACCACATCAAACAACACCGACTCATTGACCGTGAAAGTCATCGGTTGCATACAACGCTGACATGTCAGCAGGATTTGAGCCTGCACTTTAAGCACAACCTGCGGCTTGCGCCCAAGCTGCATTTGCCCCGCCAGTGAAAACCAAACCACACCGATGCCTTGCTCGGCAGCAACATTGACTTCTCGAACCAAGGGCTGCTCTGGCAACCCCTCTAATAATCTAACCAATCGCCCAATGGCAAACGCACCGTCGAGGCGCTGACTCTCTCTCGCGAAACGACGTAAATCGACCGTTTTGGGTACGCCCCATTGCCCCAGACAAGCCGCGCGCCAGCCGCGGTCTTCATCCCAAAACCGCGTCGACTCAATCGGATCTACAGTCATAATGGCCGTTCCACTTTAACTTGCATCCGAAAAGAAGGTGATCGCGGGTTTACGTTTAGCATCTTAGGTTTGGCACCTGAGCACCTGAAGCGATCTCAAATGCTTGAGGTCATGCGCATTGACCAACAAAGCCCGTTATCATAACGCCAAAACCACCGCCATAACAAATGAGTTCAACGCAAACATCCCATCACCCCCCCTCTTTGATTCTCGCGTCGAGTTCGCGCTATCGCTCTGAAATGCTCTCTCGCTTGGGTTTGCCCTTCATCACCGAATCACCAGATATCGAGGAAAGGCGCAAAGCGGGGGAAACGCCCAAAGCAACTGCCCGACGTCTAGCCCTGCAAAAAGCCCTAAAGGTTTTTTTGCTTCAGCCTGACGCTGTCGTAATTGGCGCCGACCAAGTGCTCGATCTCGACGGACAAGCGCTAGGCAAACCCGGCTCACATGACGCTGCCGTCAAGCAATTGACACATCTCTCAGGCCGGATGGTAACTTTCTATAGCGCTTTGGCGCTCGTCTGTGCCTCGGGTCGACAAATCTCAGTGGTCGAGTGTCACGCGGTGTTCAAACCCTTAACGCGCACCCAAATAGAGCGCTATCTCACCATAGAACGCCCCTACGACGTGGCTGGAAGCGCTCGGGCCGAAGGCTTGGGTATTGCGCTTTTGGACAAACTAACCAGTGATGACCCCACAGCCATCATCGGACTGCCACTGATCGCGCTCACGGCCATGCTTTCGCGCGCCAGACACAGCCCTCTAAACCACCAAGTGTTGAATCAATCATGACCGAGCCTCGCCCAAGCGCTGCCAATACTGGCACACTGCACCTGATTCCCGTTGGCCTTTCGAACCGACCGATCAATGAATGGTTGCCTGCCTCTGCACAACAAAAGGCCAGTACGCTGGCTCACTACATCGCTGAAAACGCAAAAACTGCACGGGCATTCCTTAAACAATTGAACCTGACGCAACCGCTGCAAGAGATCAATATTCACACCCTGAACGCCAAGGCAGATGACGCCATGATTCGCCATGG
>Ga0209491_10006414_pt1 | contig 16338 bp, 32 predicted proteins | sample BON02_FD_187213 | JGI IMG/M metagenome (GOLD analysis project Ga0209491, IMG submission 187213) | Freshwater microbial communities from Lake Bonney liftoff mats and glacier meltwater in Antarctica - BON-02 (SPAdes) (version 2) | ecosystem: Environmental > Aquatic > Freshwater > Ice > Glacier...
AATAAATAACTCTTGACTCGATGGCCCTTATTAATATACCACAACCCTAGACTAACTGCAACAAATGTATCGCTCTTTGCTAAGGTAAATATAAACTTGACGAATTCCTTTGAAAATCCTCGGGACAATAGCTCTTTCTTTATATTATTCATCCTCAGTCTGTCTTTATAGTACTCGAGCTTTTTTCTCAAATTCGATAGTATTTTATTAATCATATCTTTTACTCCTGTTCGGGGTTATTCGGTTTGATTTCAGAGGATTGTAGAGGATATTACCGTACGGGTCACTAGGTCTCTTCTCTTGATTCCAGCTAACTCGTCAGCTCTATCATTATAAGGATTGCCTGAATGTCCTTTGACATGCTTAATCACAAGTTCCGTCTGTGATGTCAATAACAATCTCAATAATGTTTCCCATTGTTCTCGGTTGGCCGTGGGTCTATGTCTTGCGTTTTTCCATTTGTTACGTGCCCACTTTAAGATCCATCTTTGGTTTATCGCATCTACAACATACATTGAATCGGAACGTATCGTCACCGCAGGCAATCCCTTGTCGGTTGCATACTCAAATGCGGAAATAACTGCCTTGAGTTCGGCAAGATTGTTTGTTCCATCGCAGGAGTTATCAGAGAACTCACGTTTTATTTCTCCATCTACTACGACAACAAATGCCCAGCCCATAGGGCCAGACACTGTACCGGAACCGTCTGTGTAAATCTCTACGTTCATTACCAATTTCCTTTAGATCCATGACCCCAACCCGGTGCCCTCGTGAACTTAGAGGTTGGCATAACCAGCTTCTCCCATTCAGCACTTGAGAGATCAAACCCTGAGGGACATTCTTCTTGGGTTGGTGACTTGTCCATGTCTTTGATCTTACGGATTATCTCTACGATTGTGCCTGTGTTCTTATCTCGGTATGTATAAATTGGCATATTAGATCCCCACGTACTTGAGATATTTCTCTAGTTCTTCTTTGTTGTTCAAGGGCATTATAAATACTTCGTTTCTTATCCTAGACACGCGCTTGACAAACTCGTGTCCCTCGGGACTCCGAGCAAATCTTTTGAGTTCAGCACGTCTCACTTCACTCAAGAGTAGTACAGTATAAACCATCATAGATTGTGCTATTAACACCCGAGTGTTATTGATGCGCATTCTCAGAAACTGTACCACTAGGCCAACAATCAAACCAGTTACAAATAATATTATATTAATCGTCATATCTTTTACTCCTTTTGGATATAAATATTCTAGCAAATAGGCCAAATAAAGCCAATGCAGGGGACAATATAATTGTCACCATGTTTATTGGCATAATAAACAGCAAAACTATTGCAGTTATTATTCTGTCTTTCATGTTATCTCCTATACGTATGGAATTACAAATCCTGTGCCAGCTTTTTTGCTGGTGATGTTATACCTATCTCTGTACACAATACCGTTTCTCGGGTTCTTATATCTAATATACTCGAGTCCGTTTGCTCGATTAAAATAGGTTCCGTCTTCTTCAAGATATTGTCCATCTACTCGGCAAGTGATTACTTCTGTGCCGTAGTTGGTAAAATCAATTGCTTTCATGGGGTTATATTGAGCAGTACGCATATACACTTTGTGCATAGTGTTGTAGATATCTCCTACATTATATGCTGCCATCTCTTCAAAGGCTTTCTTTTCTCCACGAGAACATCTTCTCCACAACTCCATGTCTGTACTAATCTTCTTAGTGCCAATAAGGTTACGGCTAATCTCATCCAGTTTCTTACTAGTCATATTAAAGGGTCTCAAGTTCTGATATGTACAGAACAAAAAGAATCTGGATGGCAGTTTCCATCCTAGTTCTAAAAATCTACCCATGAGCCAGCCCTTGTCAAATGCTGCATTATGCGCTATTACTACTTCTGCTGAATCTAGGATGTCCCACACAGTTGCTAGAACTTCCGAGTCATCCAAAGGATCTTTCTTAAAAGTGGATGATCTGTGATTGCTCAGGGACCATACTCCTTCTTCTCCTTTTGTGATAAGATCGAACAAAGACCCCCCAGCTACAGTAAGTATCTTTGTAGTATTGCTGAGTTGGTTGGCCTGAATATATTGAGTGCCTGTGCGGAATACTCCTGCTTCAACAAGGGAAGTTTCTATGTCAATGTAATGAACCTTTTTGCTCAGTTTGCGAATATGTGGATCTTCCATGTCCAACTTTAATTCTGGCATCTTCAAGTCTTTAAATTTACTCACGTAACTCTCCTCGTTATTGTCTGTCGCCACATTCAACGTCAAACATGTCGTTATCTAACATTCTTATATCTACTACACACTTCTTTTGAAACGAACATAATATCTTAGCTGTATTTATTTCATGTCTCGAGTATCCCTCGAAGTCTTCTTCGGTGAAACAACTGCGGTCGCCTTCTACTTTTGAGCTGGTTAAATCGCTAGTGTTGGCATAGTCCAGTGCCACTATACACACTAGGAATAAAAATGCAGTAAGTAATATTCTTTGTATGATACTCATAATTCGGTCAACCTCTCTATTGGTTTCCAACAATCGCTGGTAAGTTCTTCCCAGTTTAATGTAATGCTGCCCTCAGGGAACATCGTTGATCTAACTAAGATCACTAATATTTCCTCATCTGCACTTCTTACTAACGTCACATACTGCATTTCCTTTTTATACGCTTCTTTATACGCTTCTATTATATTCATATCTTGGACTCCTCGTTATATTCCAACTACTGCGTCTTTAAACCATTGAGGGAACAATTCGTTGTACCCAGTATACAATCTTTCAAAGTCAGAGTCAAGCATATATGTAACTCCGTGGTCATCTGGAGATCTACATATACGGCCATAAGCCTGTACTATTTGTTTAATTGTTTCCCAAGCATACCACTCTGGGTTATTCTTTGCCTTTGCTGCTACCGCAATATCTCCGAGATCTGGAAATGGACACTTTGTTATTGCTTGCCACTTAAAAGAATCTCCCTTGAGGTTGAGTCCTGTTGTTAATCCGCATCCAATGAATGTTCTACGATCATCCGAATACATCCATTTATTCAATAGCTCCATCTTGTTGTGATATCCATGGCCAACCACCACATGTTCTGGCACACGTTCCAACAATTGGTCCTTGAGAGCGTAGGTCGTATGAATAAACCCACGTCCTTTGTAGAAATTATGGGCTTGTTTCATGAAGCCAATGACAGAATCTATCGTGGTTGGCCAGTTGGTGTGAGACATTGACCCCTGTGGTTTGTAGATGAATGGTCTACGCTCTGGAGGAATATCCGAAGGTACCTCTATTATGCCGACGCGTCTGTTGTTTAATCCAAGATCGACAACATCTGGTTTGTTTATTGTAGCTGACATCAGTAGTAATTTCTTTACCTTAGAAGGAGGCCACAATATCGGTTTGTTGTTACGCGGTGTCAAGGGGTATATCCGTAAACATCCTTGTATCTTTCCTCGGTAGAATGCTTCCTCGATTGACACTGTATAGTCTTCTGGCTTTTTCTCCAGTAACTTCAATGCCTTTGCATATTTTGTACCTTTTTGTCCCGCGAGCCACAACATCAAGTCAAACACTGTAGTCACTGGCGGAAACCCATCAACGTGTTCCCAGAACTTTACTCCCTCGAAGTCTTGTAGCATCGGAACTAGTTCGTTTGCTTCATCGAACGTCTGCACCGAACTATAGGCTCGGGCAGCAAGCAAGGTATAATTATTCATTATCTTCATCGGAGCATTCTTAAAATCGTCTTTGGCTTGTTTATACAGGTCTCCGCTTGCGAATTGGGATTTCGATTTCAATTGCACAAGGTCTTTGAACTCAGAGGTGTATTGCTTCACTAGGATATTAGTTGGGGTAGAAATCCCAGTAGACGTACTGTGAACCTCGTTTGACCAGCGTCCTATTGTTATAGCACAAACCGACTTACCGAAAGCAACAGGAGCTTGGAATACCATTAGGTCATAGAAATTCCAATTGGCTTCTACCCATTTCAATAGCTTAATTTGGCTTGGCCGAGGCGTATCGTATGGAAAGTAATCCATTATATCAGTCATCTATATCCTCCAGAAACTTTAGGGCATTGGTTATCCGAGTACAGACTTTGTCTGAGAAACATTCCATCTCGAGCTTGTCATAGTCTATCGAAATTGCTCCTCGTTTAATATCTGTCCAACATTTATCACATGCTGAATATGAATAAGATCCTGATCCAACTCCTACTGTTGCCGCTCTCGAACACGTATAGCATTCATCAGACATACTTTACTCCCATTTCTATGTCGACTCCTATTTCGGGATAGAACTCGTCTACATATTGTTTTTGTATATGTATATCTATTATTGCAGAATCATCGGGTAAGATTGATATCTCCTCCTTGACTGATTGTACTCCATCTTCTAACGACTTAAGATAATTACTCAGGTCAGGACGTGTTATTGGAAAGGGTCGTTTCTTAACCGTCACTGACTTAGGTCTTGGAATAACAAATACTGCCTTGAGATACAGTGGCTCGTTTTTGGGTAGCTGTCCAATAAAATATTCTGCCATAACAGCTCGCACGTACAGTCGCAAGTACTGTTGATAATCTCGTGTCTTATCAGGGTAGTACGCACTTGCTCGTCTACGTTTCCCCCAACCTGTGAACTTGATACGTACACGTTCTTGTGGTTCTGGTTTTACTGGTATCCATAATCGGATACATTCTGTTATATTACTCATTAATTTCCGCCAATCTCTTGGTATAATATTCCACAGGATCTGGTCCCTTGAACTTTGTGAAGTTATCTGTTATCTCTGGGTCGCCTTTCATCTTGATAGACCAACCCAGTATATCATTTAGTTCCTTGAGTGACAAGATCATAACGTCTGCAACTCGATGAGCTGCCGCTGTTTCACATATCCAAATGGTTTCATCGTGATAGTCAGGTATGATGGGGTTGGCCTCGATGTTGTATTTACCTAGATTCTTCTCGATAATCCTTATTAGAATATCTAGGGCATCGTGTGCGGAACCTTGGCCATATACATTCAAACAATCCTTGCGCTTCTTATCTGTGATTACTTGTGGTCGATTAAACGCATTGACAAGATATCCTTCGCGCTGATCAACCTCTGCCTTTAGTGACTCCTCGAACTCGAGAACTTTGGAGAACAGTTTGTCAGACCAGAAATCTTTATGCAGCGTAACAACTTCTTCTTTGGTAATGTCTACTCCAAACAGTCGCAACTTTCTATATATAGTATTTGCGCTTGCTTTATATATAGACATAAGCTGTAACACCTTGCCTATGCTGCGGATATTCTTGAACTTCTTCTTGGTTCTTGCAACTGTCTCCGAGGTTACGTTCTCAATCTGGTATGACTCCAGTAACTCGGGTGTTGGTACTAACATGCACATCACATATAGATAAGCATCGTGCGGTTTACCGCTCGCATACAACTCGGAGTATTTAGGATCTTTAGAGAATTCAGCAATAACATGAGGTTCCGCACTATCGAAGTCTAGAGTAACAAAAGAGTAACCCTTGGGAGCTACAAGAATATCGGTAACTTCTGGAGTCTTTACAATCTGTTGCAGGTTAATCTTGTATACTGGGTTGTCCAATATATACTGTGCCCATTCAGGCGAGTTTAACTTCTCTCGTGGTGTCATTGTTTCTCCTCAGTAATCTTCTGCTTGTTGTGTCCAAAATTCCTTGCATTGTTTGCTACAAAAATAAGCGTATACTCGGTTTTTGTATATCTCTAGTATTTGTTCTGCCTTAGGATCTTCTATATCGTTGCCACATTCGGAACATTGTTCATATATCATACTTATCATCCAATTCCTCTACATATACTCTCACCTTCCTAGCCTTTGCTATAAAGTCTCTACCACAAAAATCGGAAGGATACCCAAGCCTTAAATACAGGTCTGCAACGTCCAGAAAGCGACGCCTAGTGGCGATCCAAAGTTCTGTTTCTTCATCTAAATTGTTCATTATATTTCTCCAGTACTATAGTTTAACTATTGAATCTTCTATAACATTTAACCCTAGGGCTTGAGCGCACCCCCACAAGTAAGCCAGCTCTCTATGAGCCAACCCACTGTCAGAATATTTACGTTCAATGAATTGCCTAGTGGCTGCCTCAGAGTCTCCAACTTCAATTGTAAACTGTATTTGGTATTGCGCCTCGAATGATTTACGTGCGGGTTTCTTTACAAAGTTTTGCATGAGTTCGTCTCCATCTTATCACGAGTAAAATGCTTATTACTGTCAAGCACAGGACATTAGTAATATAGTTAAGCATTAATGCAGGGTCTCCAATAACGTACACGAGCACTAGAATTTCTCCTAGAAACCACATGCCAAGAAACATCTTGTTTATTTTGTACTGTGGGTTACGGATTGCCTCGAGTACCAAAGGTATGCCGCAAAGAGCTAATAATATATTACCTAGGTATCCAATAATTTCCATTCATCTCTCCACTTATCTCTTGGTATTTGAATCTTCTCTACGATGCCCAGTGAGGTTGGCCTGTGTACTATATTGTACCATCTTACCTTGAGCTTCCAGAGTGATTTCTCTTTTACGTAGAAGCTCTTGATTACCTCGAGAGCCACGTCTGTGTTATTTACATGCTTATACAGTCTCGGGCTACTCATCGAATTGTCCCTTAATCAGAGGTACTCTTATACAGCTTACTCGGCCAAATGAACTATATCGGTCGGCATCTCCTCTTGAAAAGTATACCGAGGTATCAGGGATAGTAGAGCTGGGCACATCATATACGTTTAAGTACATGCTCCTTGGAGATTCGCTGACTAGATCAAACTCTGCTCCTGCTTCAATTGCCGTACCTGACTGCGTGAACTTCATAAGAATCCCATCCCTCGCTCCAGATGCTGCCAGTACTCCAACGAACATTCCCTCTTTTTCAAATAACAGCTCATATGTGCCCCCATTTCTTGTTAAGTACTTCTTATCTAGATCCAGCTTCATTTGCACTCTCCTCTTGTTGCGCCACAAGTTCAGACATAATCTTCCTACTGTTGAGTCGCACACAGGCCAACACATAAGACGGGACATCGAATCCTGATATCTCTGCTACCTTTGAAACTAGTTGTGCTTCTTCTTGTGATGCGTACCTGATTTTAGTTGTAATCTTTTCTGTTTGTGACATGTTCTCTCCTCGGTGATGTGTTGTTTATTACTCGGGTTTAATCAGCTTAGAAACCATAGCCAGTGCTTCGCCACATATTTCTATTTGTTTATCTGTATATTCGCCATTCTTACCAATTTCTTTATAATGTTCTAGCCAGTAATCTATATCATGCCTTTCACACCCTATGTGCACTTGAGATGCATGAGCAATAATTACGTCACGTTCTAGTTGGATTGTATAAATTTCGGATGCATGCCTGAGGTCTGCACCTTGTATATCAGCTCCTACGAGATTTGCTCCCTTTAGATTTGCATCTGTGAGATTTGCCACCCTTAGATTTGCATGTCTGAGATCTGCTCCACTTAGATTTGCTCCTCTGAGATCTGCTCTTTGTAGATTTGTTCTTATGAGATTTGCATCTGTGAGATCTGCTCCACTTAGATTTGCACGCCTGAGATCTGCTCCTCGTAGATTTGCTCCTCGTAGATTTGCTTCTCTTAGATCTACTCGTGAGAGATCTGCATCCTTGAGATCTGCATCTGTGAGATCTGCTCCTCTGAGATCTGCATCTGTGAGATCTGCTCCTCTGAGATTTGCAGCATAGAGATCTGCTCCACTGAGATCTGCATCTGTGAGATCTGCGCCTCTGAGATCTGCATGTCTGAGATCTACGCTTATGAGATCTGCATCTGTGAGATTTGCTCTTCTTAGATCTGCGCCTCTGAGATCTGCATGTCTGAGATCTACGCTTATGAGATCTGCACTTTTGAGAGTATCTCTCTCCAATATTACTTCTTGTGTGAATCTATGTCTAATTGTTATCATTGTTCATCCTCCTGACATTCGTCCGTTTACTGACCCCAGTATCTTACTTGTTGCATGTATGTATCCGGTTCTGCGAGATGCGTCATAATACTTTTCCATGAAATCAGACCGCATCTTTTGCGTAGTCTTAAGTTCTGACACAAGTTTACCAGCTTCCCCAAACAAAGTCAAGATATCTCCACCTGTAGGCAGACCGCCTGCTTTAGTCAGCTCCAGCTCATATGGTTTTCCCCCTATGTACAGAGTCAGTATTCCACCCCAATCCTTTCTCTCGGGATTACGGTGCCACACTTTGTACTTGCCTTTGATCCACTTGGTGTAGATCAGCCAATGCATGTCCATGGGAGATCCAAAGTTAAACTTAGGCCACTCGACTGATTCACCTGTGATACGGAACTGGGTTTCTGGTCTATAGAACTTACCTCCATACGGCTTGAGCCACTTAGGTAACTTATCTGGCTCAGTCGGACTCAGACGATACACATCGGGATATAACCAAGGCTCGTCTGATTTCTTTGCCCATTGCTTCTTGAGGTTGGCCCGTAGAGTGTATTGCTTGTCACATCTCAGTTGTGTGAACTCGTCTATGTGAGGTGCGATCTCTGGGTGAGACATGGCTGCATATTCCAGCTCCCATATTCTTTGGTTTGCCCATTCAAGATTTCGTTCGACCAATTCTTTGTTTACTGGCACCCCGTAACAAGATGCGTTGATCTGTCTTTTGATCTTAGGCACAAGTATGTTGTCATGGTATCTTCGGAGATGGTCGAATCCTAATTCTTTTACAATGTCATGAAAATATACACTGGCTTGGTAACTGGCTTCAGCATCTAGTCCACAATACAACGTATATCCCGCAGGTTCTAATACTGCGAGCTGCATCATCTGGTCTTTCTTGAGGTTGTACTCGGCAAGATTCTCCCGTAACCATCCTTTTTGTTGGTACTTTTCCGGCCATAATAATACTCGGGTTGTCAGTTCTTCAAGTGAGAACTTTTGTCCGGAGTGCGCCTCTGTTGCCAATAGACGGAACCACAACGATGTGTCGCACGATACTCGGATGTCTTCAAAATTCTGTTTAACTCGGTTGTCTGGTTGACGTTCTCGCCATGGCCATGCAAGATCAAAACTGAGGTTGAATCCACCGACCTCACACTTGGCCAACCAATCCCATAAGGGCTGTACTTCTTCTTGAGATAAGTCTGCAAGATCAATACCGATCACCCAATCTTCTGTGGCCAACCCAACATTAGTAATAAAGTGTTCTGGATCATAGTACTGTAACCCACTGGTCTCTAAGTCATAGTGAACTATTTGTGGCTCTTGTTGTGTTACCTTGAGTATTCCCTCGAGGGCTCTTGCTTTGCCGACGAATGTCTCGGGCTTACGTGGTAACATCTGCTTTGGTTTGAGAAATCTATAGTATGATTCTTCTGTTTTTAATTCTGACATATTTACTCCACGTTCTTTATCTTCACTAGTGACGGGACTGCTGTCTTATAGTTATTTTCTACGATCGTCTTATGTAGTTCTTGAGGCGATATCCAATCGGTTACCGCAGTTCTTGATCTGGATTCGATCAGTTTATATTTATTACCCTTGAGGACTGCCACTACTCCAAGAGACATGGAGATCTCAAATGTACATTCTGTTGATACATCTATCGGGCCAACCAAATCAGAATCTACTTCCTCCCAGTGTGCCCCTTGAGCTGTTGATAATACTATGGCTGTGCTGTTTTCTCGCTTGTCTTTTGCAACCAACATTCCTCGGTACTTTCCTACAGGTAACGTAGTACTTCCTTTGATGGTTGGCCTCGTGAGGTCTACGGTATACGATATATCTTTCATGGGTACCTCGAGAAGGGAATGAACTAGGGCCGGACCGTTTCCGATCCGACCCATTATGATTATGACATGGTGGATAAACCTACCACATTACATCTTCAACTTTTGTTTCTTTTGAGTTAGCAGCGGCTTCCTTTGCTTGGCCTGCGTTTGCTGTCTTGTTTGGTCCTGCGATCTTAGCTAAGGTTTCATCAGGAAACACAACATCGTCTGTCAACTTCAGGCGCAAGTAGTGACCGTACTTCTCATGCTGTACTTCAGTAACAAATGCCTTTCCTCCGAGAAAGTCTGCCATAAAGTATGGCCCATACTCGGTTGTTGCGCTCGTTAGTGTTTGAGAATCTGCATCTCCAAGCTTGATCTTCAATGAACCATCGGCATTTAACTTGCCCTTGAATGGACCGTATCCGAACCATGCCTCTTGTGAAAACTCTGTCTTTGATTTTCCTGCTGCTGGGATCTTAATTACTAGTGGTTTACTCATTTATATTACCTCGATAGTTGTGGACACAATCTCGTATTGTGGCTCTGGTTTATATTATACATGCTCTGGTTTAAATTACAAGGGTTAACTTTGAAATGTTTTAAGATAACTTATTAATGCGTCGGCTTCATCTCTTTTTATTTCCATCCATTTAGGTTCCTCAGAGGAGGATGTGATGTATAGCTCATGTCCTTCATATATGAGATCTCCCACAAACCCAAGAGCATTCCACCGAATGATTAGGTCTTTGATCTGTAACTCGTTCCAAGCTTCAATTGCTCGTTCCTCGCGTTCGTCTGTGAGATCTTCTATCTGTCGTTTGGTCTCTTTATCCTCTCCTGCAATTGCAACTACAATTGTTACAGTAGCTGCAATTACAACTATAACTATTATAATAGCTGCAATAGAGAATATTGTAAAATCATTCATATACATCTCCTAGTCCTCCGTTGTGAATATTCTTGTTACTTGGTACTCTAAATATGTATACATATTTACATAACTGTTTGTTTTTACTGGGTATAGCAGAGATATACGAAAAACAGTATGTGTATATCAATCTTCCAAAGGATCAATTGTTGTTTCTTCAATGCGTACATCTTTTTTTGCTTGTGCCAATACCTGTGACTGGTCTTTAAATTCTTGTGGGGTTAAGTTCTCTCCTGTCTCACACACGCTAGCGTAATCACAATAGTTACATTGCGAATAAGTAGACTTCTTTCTGAGATCTTTGGTGATCGGCACTGGCCCAAGGTCGCCTGTTTCGTCTATACCTGTGGATACCAGTCGGTAATACTCGTCAATAGATTCCCGTGTCAGTTCGGTATACACTGGTTTCTTGAGGCCATCTGTCCAGTAGGCCAACTTACCATCAATCCACTTGAGATTATATACTCGGTGGAACGGACGAACAGACATAGGTCTACCAAAATTGTACTGTACGTCCCAGCCCTTGTCGACAATAATCTTTTTTACCTTGTCAGACATTGCAAAGATATGCCAAAGAGATCTAGAAGAGTATACAAGATCATAGTCTAGAGGTGTGCCATCAAGATACATGTCTCCCATTCGTATGGAATAGTTGGCCGCTTGTATTAGATGTGTCGAGTCAGGAATCAATTCATAATGAGTTGACTTAACCTTTCCGATACCACTGATATTCTTCAGTTCGAGAGCACGTATGGGCTTGCCGTCTTTGCGCAACAGAACATCGGGACTACCGGAACCGTCCTTTCCGTCTACTCCTTTCCAAAGACAATCAAACGATTCTTGATCCAGTACTTCTATGTCAGTACCTTCGAGACCTGCTCGTAAATCTGCTAACCAGATCTCTTCGTTTTGCTCGCCTTGAGATGTCATCAGTTCTATCTCCGAGTCAAGCGGAGCATCTATTCCGTTGTATCTCAAGTATGCTTTTCGTTGGCACACTCCGTATACTTCGCCATCAATGATTGCTCCTACTGATCCTCCCCTCAGCATTGATGTTGAATCTTTACGGTTAACTGCGTTGATAGCACGTCCTTTTGTTGCTGCCTTGATAACATCAAGAGAGAACTCTCGTGGTGCCATTACCATGTCTGTGTATTTTCTTTTCTTACTCATCGTATTGTCCTTCCGTTATTTTGATACATGCGATTCTATCGCCATCTTTTTGAGTGGCTGCTGCTGCGTCTGCAAGTTCTCTTGTCATGTGTGGCATACTCACTAGGTTTCGGTATACGTTGACGTAGCTCACTTGGGGTTCTTTATATTCCGACACGAGCCTATATCTTGGGGGATACAGCGATTCTACGATGCCTGCGCTGTTGTAAATAAGTATACTTAGGCCACTGCCAACCTCTGTTGCAAGGTATTGGCCGTCTCTCTCGAATATTACTTCAAAGACACGTTCGTTTGCTGCTACATATTTCTTACCAACTTCTAGGCTCAACATGACATTTACGTTTTGATCAACTTCCATTGGTACGAGGCTCGCTTGGGGTTCTTTATATTCCGACACGAGCATGTAGTTTGAGGACAGCGAGTCTAAGATACCTTCGCTGTTGTAAATAAGTATACTGAGACCACGACCAATCGCTGGATCAACCTCTGTTGCAAGGTATTGTCCATCTCTCTCGAATATTATTTCAAAGACACGTTCGTTTGCTGACACGTATTTCTTTCCAACTTCTAAGGTCAATAGGGTATTTCCGTTTTGATCAACTTCAATTGGTACGAGGTCTGTATTCCTCTCTGAGTTTCTATACCTATAGTGACCATTTAAAAAGTAACGAGCAACATTTGTTTCTATCTTGCCTGAGGATATATCAATTGACTCAACTTGTTCGGTATGTCCTTCCCTGTCTTTATAGTAACTTCCTACTTTAAATTTACATTCCATCAGTGTACCTCGTCATCGCTTAGGGGTTGGCCTATAGGGTCTATAGACTTGTAATATTCTGCTTCGTTAATCTCAAGTACTCCAAGAGCCATGAGTGCTCCCAGTGCTCTGATTATCTTAGCATTGTCTTCGTATTTAATCAAGTACCCCATGATCTTATTAATTGCCTCGGATGAATCCTTGGATTGCTTCATGAATGAACCGAACTTGTTCTTGGACTCTTCAGACGCTCCGTTGATCTTATTGGGATTCAACTTACCTTGGGCCAACCCTATGCCTACAGCCAGATTCATTGCATATGTTTCAACTTTCATCCACGTCTCCTCGTTATAGGTATTTAATTAACCCAATTACTATTAACACCAATATGATCTGCATCAACCAATCTACTAGGTCTCCCAATGTTCTACCTCGTCGTCAATGCCATCTCCTTTGGAGAATTCTATACATGCTATTCTGCTTCTGTCGCCTTCCGCTACGGCATCTGCCTCTTCCCTAGTGTTATACATTCCCTGACGGACGTGCCTAGCAGATGACATAGTAGATGTCATAGTAGAATATATATTAACCCAATATTTTTGCCGATATTCTGACACCAGTTCCGACCCATAGTTTGATTTACCAAACTCGTCAAACACGAATATAGTACCTTCGTCTAGAGCAAACTCTGGATAACGTCCAAGAAAAAGGGTGGTACCGTCTTCAACAACTTTTGCGAATATGTTGATTTGGTCATTTATTTTATTTAAGTATACTTTGTTTACTCGTAATTTCATGGTTCGTCTCCTAGAATTAAGTACCCACTTTAGTGGGCAGTATATCACGTAATCCCCTCCGTACTGTCCACTTTAGTGGGTACTTATATTATTCAAATCAGTCGGTAACTTCTCAAGAATCTGGAGGTATCCATTCTCCACTAGTTGCGGGAGTTGGTCCATTGTAAACAGAGTATCTCGAAAGTCATGGTAATCATAGAAAGATTCAGGCATTCCCGTTGCATCTAAAATCTGTTGTTTGATTGGTCCGTCCATTGTTTCCATAAACTCGGCCATCTCTAGTAACTCGTGTGCCTTGTAGCTGGAGAACAGCGTAACAGAAACCGAGTGCCACAACAGTTTTGTCGAGGGAACAACATATCTTTTATCACATGCATTCAGAAAAATGAATGCCATAGATGCTGCCATCTTGTCCACATAGCAACTGAAACTGTATCCCATTGATCTCAATGCTGCCATCTGCTCGATATTTCTCATGGCCCTAACGTCTCCTCCGGGACTGGAAATGTATATGGTGATATTCTTTTTATTTGCTTGTACTAGAGCATGTAATTTGCTCGTGACCATCGAGATGGTAAACATATCTATTCCGCCTCGGATGTATATGTCTGCTTTTGGCAAAGGAATGTCCGTCTGAGGGTCTTGTCCCGTTACTATGAACTCTTCTACCATTTCTGGAGGAGTACCGTACTTTACTGATTGTGCTTGAGCATTTGGTATGCTTATTAAGATTGCAATTGCTAGAAATTTAATCATCGTGCTTGTCATCATCGTGTCTCTCTCTTCTTTAGTAAAAAGACAATCACCCAACATCACTCGGGTAATTGTCTCTAATGGAACTCCCGATTCACCCCCAGCTCTTGAGCCTTGGATGAACTGAGTATATTATATCAATTATTTATCTAAACCGCAAGCCTTTTCCACCTGCTTATACTTTTTAATATAGTTCTGTGTCTCCTTTGGTATTGGGTTGGCCTCGAGGTTGGTACGCCATTTAATAACATTTCCGATTCCCCAGTTGTACGCCATTAGTACTTGATACTTGTTGGTAAATGTTAACCCGAGCCACTCTAGGTATGCGTCTCCAAGCATGATATTATCCAGTGTATTGTATCTATCGAACACAAGGTCATGGTATTGTGAATTAATTTCCTGTTGGGCAATAGGAGTTATCTGCATTAACCCTGTGGCATTTGCTGGAGATGTCAAGCCATCAACAAAGCCAGACTCTATGCCTGCTACCACTAGAGTCGACTCGTGCGCACCTAGGAGATCTATTAAATTGATGTTATGAATCTGTTCATTAGTTGGATTGGGACTGAATTGTAATAATATACACAGTGTCGTACTAAGCATCGGGATTCTTTCTACAGGTCAAGTGTTTATGTCCTGATTTGAATTTGATTATTGATTTAATGCCATGCTCGCAGTTGTTATTCTTTTGTAACTGCCTGTCTTGTGCGTCTTCATTGCGTGTGGTGCCATCTTTATTGAGATATTCGGTTCTGTCTGGTAACGCTCGGTCTATGCCATATACCAGATTTATTGCAGTAAATGATATCATTATGCCTATGAGAATTCCTAGCATTTACTACTCCTGTGCTGCATTAATCGCAACTCGATCATCTCCAATGCTTCTTGTGCGGTCAATAATCCTTCCTCTAATGCCTTGATATGGTCATCAGTAATGGAGGTCATTATCGCGTCGTAATTATGGAACTCGGTTTTCTCTTCTTCTCTCAGTACTTTCATATCTCTCTCCTCGGTTATGGCCAGATCGTCCATTAATTCAATGTTCTCATCTAAAAAAGCGTCAACTGCGCCACAAGGTGTTGTGCACCCATGACAATCTTTACAGAACATAGTACTCCCTTCATCTCTTACTAGTTACTAACTAGAGAACACAGTTGGGCATTTCTAATTCCGAAGGTCATCCGTATATATAGGGATGAGTTGGAATAGATATGCTCGTACAACATAACCCAAAGCTAGTTCTATGTGTATTCGAATTGATCCGAATACGTTTCCCCTTTTGGGGGAATGACCTCCATCAAGAACTAGAGACATGAAACAACGATTAACAAATCTGTGCTCAATGTACTATGTTGGTTGGCCCGATGAGATTGTGCTTATTATCTCGTTTGGTAGACCTATGGTTTGTGCGTTTGACATGTCCCGCTTGTAGTTGCTGCCCGTATAAGCTAATCATTGACAACTAGTTCGCTTAATGTCAGATGTGTATCTGTTCTGTATGAGAATTAATCTGAAGGAGTCTTGGTTGGGTTCAACTGGAACTCCCCTGAGTAACGATACACATTAGATTGTCTCACATTTATTGAGAGATGTCAAGTTAATTAAGAATATCTTTTAACTTAGATCTTTGCTCAAGTTCACGTAACTTCTCTGGTTCATCGCAGTACATGTCAAAATCATACTCGGGTAGCTCGTCAATGTTACGTTCGACACCCATACGCTGTATCAGAGACTTGTATTCTATTTCTAAGTCATCCATCTGGACCTCGGTTAATGCTGTGCCATCCATAAATTCTGCATGGATTACACTGGGTTGGCCTGAGTCGTTAACTAGTTCTATTGAATCTCTTCTAACTTTTTTATCATCTATTTTCATGTTCACTCCAATTGAAATTGTCGTTCACCACAAGTTTCACTTGTGACTCGGTTGGGCTGCCTATAGTTCTACAAGAACGCCATTCTCAATCCTGAATAGACATTTTTGCTTATCAGTTGTTCGATAGGTAACATTCTCAGATAACACACTCAGGCCAACATTCTTGTACCAAGCTAGAACTCCAGAATCTGTGAATATAACAACCTCGTCTGGTCCTTGACCGTCACCGCAAGGGTCAAC
>Ga0209491_10006416_pt1 | contig 16324 bp, 20 predicted proteins | sample BON02_FD_187213 | JGI IMG/M metagenome (GOLD analysis project Ga0209491, IMG submission 187213) | Freshwater microbial communities from Lake Bonney liftoff mats and glacier meltwater in Antarctica - BON-02 (SPAdes) (version 2) | ecosystem: Environmental > Aquatic > Freshwater > Ice > Glacier...
CCCCCCCCTCCTTCTCCCCCCCCTCCCCGTCATCCATCCCCTCCTCCTCCTCCTCCTCCTCCATCTCCAAATCCGAGTCCGAATCATCCTCCAAATTCCCCGCTAAAGACTCAAACAACGTCGGCTCATTATCCAACTCCAAGTCATCCTTATGAGGGACATACTCCGGAAGCTCACTCGCCTTAATCACGTCAAATTCGACTTTTTGCGCCACATCGAGCCCCACATAACAATCGCTCTTCACAGACAGATCAAACTTGTAATGCCCCGCCTCCAACGGCATCCCCGGGCCAAACACCTTCAATTCATGCACGAACGTCCTCTCCTTATTCTCCACCCGTTCCATCGCAATAATAATCTTCTGGCCATGCGCCAAAATCACCCACCACCCCTCTCTCCGGCTCGCCGGGAAAAACGGCGCGTGCACCGGCCCAGCATTCACACCCTCAGGCAAATTAACCCTCGTCATCGTCACCTTAATCGTAACCAAGTCCCCCTCCGCGATCTCCGTCTCGTCCTCCACCAGCACCTCAGTCGTGACCTCCAATCGCGGCAACAACCCACACACCTTAAGCACGTCCCCCTTCTCCTCCTCCCCCAACCCAGCCAAACCCTTCTTCTGCTCATCCGGCAGGCGACAATACTCCAAAATACTCTTCACGCTCCCCTTCCCCTTAGTGATATGCCCCATCTCCGCCGCTGTCAGGTGAGGGAGTTGATACAAACTATCCGCAGGCTCCCTCACCATAATCGCTTGGGTCAGCTGCTGTTGGAAATCAAGCACCCCCAACGCCGTCTGCAACCACCGGGTTTTCTGCAAGATTTCAAGCATGGCTTCAATGAGATCTCCGGACAAACAGAGCATCTTCCGGAGGTTCTGACGGAATCGTGGGGGGATCTCGAGGCGGTAGAGGTAGGCGTGGAGGAGGACATTCCCCTTTGTTACTTCCGCGAGGGCCTTGATGTGTTTTTCGTGCTTGGGTTTGATCAGACGGGTGGGGCCAAGGGCGACGATTAGCTTGTTTAGGTCTTTGGCTTCTGCGGCGTCCATGCCGGGGATGAGAGCGATGGCGGCTCCGGCGGCGCCGGGGGCGGTGAGGGTTGTGGAGGGGGAGGAGGGAGGGAGGGAGGATGGGGTGGAGGAGGAGGAGGAGGAGGAGGAGGAAGAGGCGTTGGCCTTGACGCATTCGTTGGAGGTGACGAGGATCGAGGGGAGATTCCGGGGGGGGGTGGCTTCGCCGAGGAGGGCGGCGTAGTCGTTGTAGGTCCGGTGCATGACGTTGTTTTCGCCGTATTGTTGGGATTCGGAATACCAGCAGTAGACGGCCAGAGGGATCGCAATGACAAGCACCACCAAGTACACCAGGAGAATCGTCGTGTGGTTATCTTTTTCGAGCAGGAAAGTAGGGAGGCCGATGGACACTTCCAAGGCTTGTTTCCCGTCGGGGTTGCCGTATTTTTGCCAGTTCTCCTTCGCGACTTCGTCGGTGAGGGCCTCGTACGCCTTGCGGACCATCATAAACATCTGCTCTGCGTATTGGTTGCCCATGTTCTTGTCCGGGTGCCACTTGAGGGAGAGGGAGCGGTAGGCCTTGCGGATGGTGCGGTCTTCCGCGTCCGTCGCAATCTCTAGGATGGCATACGGGTCAAATTGAGCGATTTCCGCGTCATTCCACACGCGCAGCACCAAGAAAACAAACAAGGCGTACGTCAACGTCAGCAAAACCGCATTCGTCATGACTCCGCAAGACATGAGCTTGTTGCTGCTCCGTGCCTCTTCCTTCAGCTGCTTGGCCTTGCGGCGCTCGGCCTTGGTACGGGGCACGAGGCCGGCGTCCGTGCGGGGGAGGAGGGCGGGGAGGAGTTGCTTGAACACCAGGTAGTAGGTCCCTGGAAGCATGTAGAAGCTCAGCATGGTCATGCAGAAGTAGTAGAACGCCGAGTCGTCGTACTCCAACATGGTCGCGAAGGGGCGGGAAGGAGGGGCGGACGCCCTAGGGGTACAGGTAGGAGCTTGAAGGAGAGCGGCCCTGTGAGATTGATAATGATGATGGTGTTTGGGGGAAGGGAGTTGGAAAGTGTTAGTGACAGGCGGGATGAGCGGGTGCTCCTGGACGTGTTAAATCACACGCGTGTGTGTACCCAGGCGTGGCGTGGCTCTGGGTGCTGTGGGGTGGTGTAGGCATGGGCTTGTCGGTGGTCAACCAACGGAGGGACGGCAGGCAACAACGGCCTCATCATCACCGCGAAGCATCTCCCATGGGTGGGTCCCAAGTTGGTTGGGAACCAGACACCACGCACACGCCCCGCCAGGCTCAGGGACAGACAGGCACATTAAGCTATGTTTGGTGGTGGTGTGTGGGTTTTGTGAGTGGGTGGTGTAATAGGAAAAGAGAGGATCAGGGCTCCTCCTGCTGCATTCAAATTGCTCGGTTCGTGCTCGGGTGTTGGCGAGTGCGTGGACCTGAGAAATGCTGGCTCTTGCCCATTGCTTTTGGCCTCGATTTGTGTGCTTTGTGTGCTTTATCGTACGCCGTAAGTCATTCTCTGGTACTAACACGCGTCTCCACATTTTACTTCTTCACATCCAACGCACAGGCGGGTGGCAGAGGGCGTGCGGCGGGCAAGACAAGAGACCCCCAAGCTCTTCAAGGCTACTGCCGCCACGACACGAGGGCAAAGCCAACACGCGTACACCATGGCCTCCAAACGACGACTTTCGTTGCTGCAGCTGGTGGTGATTCCCATGGCGTCCTGCTTGGCCTTTGCGACGGGCCACTTGCCCTCGTCGTCGTTGCTGCATGCCCGTGGACAAGGCTTGAGCATGGTCAGAGGATCGCCCTCCTATGGGATCGGGGCCCGTGCTGAGGGAGGGGTGTCATCCAGCAGCAGCTTGCCGAGAGGCGGGTCTTTCTTTTTGCCCAGGCGGCAGACACAGAGCCGCTTGCATTCGAGTCCAGCGGACGAGGAGGTACATTGTTGTGTGTGGGTTTTGGTGGCAACATGACGCATATATTGTGTATACGTATGCGTGCTCCTTGATGCCCTCCAATCACTCACACACCACCCTGCATACCACCCCCAACACACAAACAGCAGCAGATTAATGATCAGAGCCAGCCTAATGCCTGGATAGAAAAGGGCGGCCTGTGCTTGGTGCGCGGTGGCGGGGGGGGTGGGGGAATCATCTCTGGTGGTGGTGGAGGGGGAGGGGGAGGAGGGGAGGGAGGAGGAGAGGGCAACAGCAACAGAGGCCCAGGGTCTTTGGTGTTGGTGGCGGCGTTGGGTACGTTTAAGAGTTTGTGGGGTCAATATGCGGAGCTGTTGGAGAGTAAGCCTGTGATGACTAAGGCGATTACGGCGGGGCTTATTGCTTTGTTTGGTGATATGCTCGCGCAACTTTTCGAGTATAAATTGACTTGTCGTCGGTTGAAAGAGGGGGAGGAAATACCACCTATGAAGCTTAATTTCCTGCGCTGTCTTGCTGTGACGATTGAGGGGGTGATTATCACAGGGCCAGGGCTTCATTACCTTTATACAGCGCTGGAGACTTGGATGCCTGCGCAGAAGGGAGTGCTGGCGGCGTTTACGCACGTGGCGGTCGATGAATTTATTTTCGACCCGTTGTTTGTGTTGTGTTTCTTCTTCCTGTGTGGGTTGATTGAAGGGAAGAATTTGACGGGGGAGATTATCCCGCAGGTGCAGAGGGAGTACTGGTCAGCGCTGAAGGGAGGGTGGGGGGTGTCATTGTTGTTTTTGCCCTTGGAATTCGCGACGTTTAGGTGCTTGCCTTTGAGGTTGCGGGTGCTGGTGGTGAACCTGACGGATGTGGTGTGGACGGCGGTGGTGTCTTTCTTTGGGCATCGGGAGCATTTGAAGGAGGTGGAGGCGGGGAGGAGGACGTGAGGGAGGGAGGGGTAAGGAGGGATGGAGGGAGGGATGGGTGTGTTTATAGCTAGCTATTTGATGTGGGAGGGAGGGAGACGGATGGTATTGGCGCTTTTTGACAACTGCATGAGTGATGATGATGCCGCAGCACGGCCGAGCAACAGGGAGACTCGCTGCTGCTGCTGCTGCTGCTGCTACTGGCGAGAGGGAAGGAGGAGAAGGACACTGTAACATGAATTTTTTGACCCTTTTCCTCTCGTTTGTTCTCGACAAATTTCCCCTTTCTTTTTGGCGCGATCTTGCTTGTGAAAAGCGGGGAGTGAAAGGAAATAACCCCAAAGAATCAACAACTACCAATACAAACAAAATGAAGCTCAAGATGAAAGAGAGTGGTCTGATGGAGAAGCAAGCGTATCGCGTGTACTCATCAAAAGTGATTTTCTTCTTTTTGATATCTCTTGCTCTCTGTTCTTTTACCTACTACCGGTATCCACCTTTTGTTTTATTCCTTCTTTTTCTCTTCTCCTTCTATAATTGTTTGCTGTTGGTTTCTTCATACTCAAACTGGCTTCCGGCTCTGCTCGTGTTATACTCTCTTCGGGTCTCTTCTTTTGCTCCAAGCTTCTGTGAGCTTGTTTTATTTTGCTGGTGTTTGGTCTTGCTGCTACTGCTGCTGCTATTGCTTCTCGTTCTGTTCGTAATACTTCTTCTTCTTCTTCTTCTTCTGCTGCTGCTTCTACCACTGCTGCTGCTGCTGGGGTTTGTTAATAAGGATAGAGCCGCTTTTTCCCACAAAAGAGAGAACTTTCTACCCGACCCCTAATAATCATTGACTTTTTCTTGATTTGGTACGTAGTATAACATCCGAAATTGGTGGCTTTTTCTTCTCTTGTCTCTCTTGTCTCTCTTTCTCGCGTACGCGCAAAACTCCTCTCCTCTCTTTGATTCCAATATTCCAAAAGTGTGCTTTCTCTCTCTCTTCTTTTCTCTCTTCATCTCTCAGTCTCCCTCAAAAACGCGTCTTCTTTCCTCGCAGTCTCCCTTTATCCACCCTTCTACCTACCCAAAGACAGACGCTGTAAGATGAGAAAAGATGAATTTTCTCCCTACTGCCCCCCAAACTCTTTCTCTCTCACACCATCCACCGCCTGCTTTTCCCCTTTCCATTCTTGAATTGATTATGATTAGGACTCAGTAGCAACCACGCTACCTATATCGATACCTGTCGTTCAGACAAACGACCCCAAAATTGAGCACACAAAAAATAAATTTCCACGCAGACGAGAAAGAGAGATAAAAGACGTACTCTCTCTAACCCTCTGCTTTCCCTCCCTCCCTCCTCCCTCCCTCCCTCCCTCCCTCCCCTCCTTACATATAAACCTGACAATCCCTCGTCCTCATCACGCGAATCACATGACGTGACCTGGGCGCATCCGCCGCAAATCGATTATCGGCCAAATCAAGCGTCTGCAGCCTCTCCAACTTCTCCAGGGCGTGCGGTAGCTCTCCGTCTAGCTTATTAGCACTCACGCTCAGTTCCTCCAAATGTTGCAACCGACCCAGGGAAGGAGGGAGGGGCCCCGTCAAATTGTTGTGTGACAAGAGCAGCTTTTGTAAGGCGAGGCAAGAGCCAATCGAGTCTGGGATAGGGCCTTCGAGCTCGTTTTGGAAAAGGTAGAGGGCATGGATGTGACTGAGCGCGCCGAGGGAGGGAGGGAGAGCGCCGGTGAATTGGTTCCCGCCCAACAGTAGGGCTTCCAGGGCGGGGAGGGTGGAGAAGAAGGAGGGGACGGGGCCCGAGAGTTGGTTGTAGGAGAGGGAGACGAGACGGAGGGACGTCATGCCTGCCCAGACGTCTGGGATGCTTCCTTCTAGCGAATTAAATGATAATTTGATGTCCTCCAGGTGCTGGAGCTTGCCCCATTCCGCAGGTAGAGTGCCGGTGAGCCCGTTGTTGCTCAGGGAGAGGACGCGGAGGAGGGGTAGGTCTTGGCCGAGGCAGGAGGGGAGGGGGCCTTTGAGCCCGTTGGCCGAGAGGTCAAGCTCTTGGAGGCCGTGCATGCAGCTGACTTGGCGGAAGAGGACATCTGGAAGGAGGGAGGGAGGGAGGGAGGGAGGGAACGAGTAGAGGATGTGAGTGGATGCATGCTATGGAGTTCGGCCCCGGTTCTTCTCGTTTTTGCTTTTATATACTCTTGCTCCCTCCCTCCCTCCCTCCGTCCCTCACCTCCCTCCCTCCCTGCCCTCAAACGTACCAGTGCAAGGATGCTGGACGTTGACAAGGCTCAGAGTCCTTAACCCCGTGGTAGCTCGGAGCTGAGTAAAAAGCGCGCGACGCCTTCTCCGACTTGGCACGTTCTTGGCCCGCAATTCTTCCAAGCGGCTCTGTACCCGAAAGTAGGCAATCCAGGCGTCCATGCTTGTCATGGAGACGCGGATGAGCTGTTTTTAGGTGGGGTGGAGGGAGGGAAGGGTGGAGGGAGGAAGGGGGGGCAAGATGAGTGGGTCTGAGAGTGGTGGAAAGCGAGCAGTGAGCAGTGACTACGAAGGGCAAAGTAAGGCCGCATTTTTGGAAGAGGCGTCGCCTATGGAACGACGCGACTCAAGCGTTCTGCCCCCGTGGAGGGCGCGGGTGGTAAGGGTGGGTGGGGAGGGACCGAGGGGAGGTAAGAGGAGGGAGGGAGGGGTGAGGGGAGGGCTTGTGGCATGTCCACATGACTGGGGCAGGGAGGAGTGGTCCTTTCCCTGGACGAGGCGTTAGGGGAGGACGGAGGGGTGCACGGGCACGGCTGGAAAAGGGTTTCGACAGTGGCAGGGGCTGCCTGGCATGAGTGTCCTACACCCACAGAGAGCGCCCACGCACAGCGGGGGACACACACAAGGACTTGCATCGGTCACGACCCTGCCCTCCGTCGCTCTTCGCTGGCTTTACCAGTCAGTGCTAATGCCGCGCTGGGGCCTAGCAAGAGTACTTACATCTTTGTAGCGCAGAAAGCCCACGACCTGATCGTAGCACTCGGGCGGCAGCATGCTGAATGTTGCCGGGATGTTCATCATGAAATGGCGGCTGTGTGACGGTTGGATGGGGTGTGGGGGGGGAATGGGACATGAGGTATGAGGATCCTGAAAAATATGGCAGTGTGTGAAGCATGTGCAATTGAAGTCCTTCGCTCGTTGCGGTCCAGTGCCCGGAGCTCCTCGCGACTGCGCTGGTGCGAATGCGGCGGGGTGCCCTGTTTCTCAAGAAAGGGCAAGTTGTTCGAGTGGGGAGGTCATGTAGGAATGAAAAGAAAGTTTCAACATGTTTTCTAGCCCGATTCACACCCTCTTCGAGGTCTACCAGGCCATTTCAGAAGACACGACGCACGCCGCGTCGCCTCGCAACCAAATTTTGCACGAGCGAACAAGAAGAAACGAGAGCGAGGGGACGCTTGGCATGACCCGCCCCTTTACTCCGAATGCTCTTCGCGGTGAAGGGCAAAGCGCGGCTAGGAAACAAATGCAGGCTTGACTTTTGTCCGCGATGTGTGAAATAACCCATGTCACATGTTTACCGAAGACTGGTGGTCTTTGTCTGTGCGCCTTTTTTAAACTAGGGATCAGACAACGCAGTCCACCCCTCAAGAAACATCGCTTCACTCATTCTTCATGTCCGTTACTAAAAACGCCAGCAACGCTGGCAACACCAAACGATTTCTGCCATGTCAAGAGGAGTTGCGACGCGCCCTTGGGCAAGCATCACCACACGCACGACATTCACAAGGCAGGGCATTGTCTTGAGTGGTCGTGGTGCGCTGGCCTTTACGCGAAAGCAGAGCAAAGGCCAAGACCAATTTACCTGCTGCACACGACTTTCCACAGCCGTTGCCAATCGTGCTCATGCACACCTGCTTCCTCGCGATCCAGCGCCTGCCTTTTGGTCTGCGCCCGCTCAAGTCTGTGCTTGTGGTCCCTTGTGGTATACGCGGGCACAGCCACCCGCACCATCGTGGTTGTCGCCATTCTCAACCCTCTATTCCTCTCCCACGCACACAGGACCGACCATGGCCAGCCCAACCCCCACCCCCGCCGTTGCCCCTGCCACCAAAGCGCTAGCGGACGACGGGCACGAATGGCACGACGCCCGCGAGGGCAACTTCTCGCCGCTTCCGCCTTGGTCCTTGTCCCTCCCAGACCCACAACAAGAGATCCGTCAACGCAAGACCGCTGCCGCCGCTGCCGCCGCTGCCAGTGCCCCGCAACCCACCATCCCCGAGTCGTCGTCCGTCTCCTCCTCCTCCACCACTGCCTCCACGCATACCCCTCCTCCTGCCGTAGTAAGGCAGTGGCCCATCGAATCCCGAAGGCCCCTGGGTGGGTTTGAAACCTTTTTCCATACCACGGTGCCCTATGGGCTGGGCTGCATCTACTACGTCATAGACTTTGAAGGGCCTCCCGACACGGACCTCCTGGCCGAGGCCATGCGTTTCCAGGTCAAGCTGCACCCCAATCTCCGCTCTCGTCCCCACAATGGCTACCTGGAGGCTATTCCCTTTGAGTCCTGCCCGCAGATCGTCATCCCTTACATTGAATCGGAGGACGTGGTGGGATACACGGAGCGATGGATGAAGGACGCGACGGACCTCAAGGCCGGCCGCGACCCCTATCTATGGCAACTGGCCCTGCATCACACACCCTCCTCCGAGTCGCACCATCTTCTCTTCATCATCCACCACGCCATCTCCGACGGTGACTCTATCCTGCGTTGCCTCCAGTCCTTGATGACCGGCATGGAGTCCCTCTCCCCCCTGTCCCCCCACGAGCGCGAGCGAAAACTCGGGCAAGTCAAGGCCTTGCCGCAGCTCCCCAGCGCCGACGCCCAGCTCTACCCGCTCTACAATGGCTACTACCTTATCTACCACTTCCGATGCTTGTTCACGGAGCTCTGGAAAGTCATTCTCTGCCCTCGCATTCCCCGCCCTTGCAAGATGACCTCGACGGAAAAGGCACGAATCACCCGCATGTTTTCCTTCGTCCTGGACGCACCCGACTTCAAGCGGTTGCTCAAGACGTGCAAGGCGAAGGAGACCTCCGTGACTGGTGCCCTAGTCGCGGCCACCACCCAGGCGATGGAAGGATTTATTGAGAAGGAGGAATCGTCGTTCAAGATGAAGGTGGAGATTTTAGTGAATTTCCGCGGCAAGGCGAGTGCGACCAAGGGGTCGGTGGAATCCCACATGCTCTACGCGGCCCCCATGGACGTGATGCTCGAGGCAGGCAACACGCCCGAGACGAACCTGGACTTTTGGAACACGGCTCGGATCGCCAAGCAGGAGATCGACGCGTTTGCCACGGAGCCGCACCGGATTGTGGATGCCCTCGAGTTCTTCTACGTGATGGGGCATCACCCTATTGCTTTCCCCCTCATTCGTCTCTTTGGCATCTCCCCCAAGCAGGGCCGGCAAAAGGCTGTTTCTATCTCGAACCTGGGGATGACGGACAAGCTTTTTCAGCCCGCGGGGCCTTGGAAGTTGGGGCGTATGCAGATGGGGATCGATGAGCTGTTGTTCGGGCACAGCGTCTTTTTGGCCATGGCCTCCCATGAGGGACGTTTGAATTTCACTCTTTCGTATACTGACCCCATTGTCTCGCGGTCCATGGCGGAGGATTATGCGCAGGCCGTCATTCGTTCTTTGATTGAGGCTTGTCCCCCGGCGGTGGAGGACGTGCCGCCCACGCCGCAGACGCCTGTGTCGATCACTGCCAAGCCTGCTTCTTCCTCTTACCCTACGGCGATCAGCCTATTGAACCAGGAGCCGCGGGAAGGGATGTTGGTCAGTGGTGCGGGCAGGGCGGGCGGAGTCGGTGGAGCTGGAGGGAGTTCGGGCGCAGGGCCTACGGGCGCAGGTGGCTCGCCACGGGCAGCAGCAGCAGCAGCAGCAGCAGGAGGAGGAGGAGGAGGAGGCTTGGTGCCGTCTGGTGGAGGAGCAGGTACAGTGGGCGTCGCAAGCCCGGCGGCGGGAGGGGGCTCGAGCGCGTCGTCCTCGTCGGGTGGCGGGCCCAAGGTGCAGCGCATGGTGGCAGGCTCTTAAAGCAACAGACGAAAGAAGATCAGTGAAAAAGGAGGAGACGAGAGAGAAGAGAAGAGTGAGTTCGAATTTCCAAAGACCCGAGCATTGCTAATTATAAATTGTTTGAATTTGTCACCACCACACACAATACGTGCATGATATGCATATTTTCGTGCTGCGCTTTCCTGTCGGCTGTCAGAGAAACGACGGATCCGCGCGCGCCTCTCTGTTTCCATTTCCAATAGGAAGAGGGAGGGGGAGAGTGTGCTTTAATTGTGCGATCACATATTTGCAAAGTGAGAATTGAATAAGCTAGAAACACGCCAGACAGGGAAAAAAGAGCTGGAGTACATGTCGATGCTAAAAGAACAAATATACAACGAAATACATTTACATTGTGTCTTTGCCACACGAGCCTATTACACCCAAGGCTCCGAATTTTCTATTTCATTCCATCTTGCTGCTGCTTCTATTATCTAATTGCTGCTGCTGCTGCTGCTGCTGCTACTCCCTCCTCCTCTCCTCCTCCTCCTCCCCCTCCTCCTCCTCCTCCTCCTCCTCCTCCTCCTCCTTCGATCAAAACCGAAAATTGCCCTCCTCGCGACAAGCCCCTTACACCGTGGCGGGTCCCAAGGAGGCATTAGCAAGTCCAGCACCACGCGAAACACGTCCCGCGGCATACCCCCGCCTTCCATTCCAACAAGGAAAGCCAGCGTGGTGCGTAGCTTGCGGGTGTCGTCGTCCTCCTGACCATCGGCCATCGGTGCCAGCGCCACGCTCGGCAAGGGCTGCCCAAGCGTCACTCGGGCTTGCACGAAGGACGGTGCCACAGCGTTGTTGCTGGTGGCGGCTATGACGAGGCGCCGGGCTTTCACGAGGAGAGAGGCCCTCTCGGCGTCAAGGACTTGGTGGAGAAGGGCGAGGGTGGCAGGGTGGGATGGATGTTCATCTTGAAACGCTTCCAAAAGGCGTTGCCTCATAAGCATCTATGGCATTCAGATCGGCACCAGCCAGAAGGAGGCGATGGACGATGGCAGGCATTGCTGGCTCATTCATTCGGTTGACAGGCATAATGGAGCGCGGTGGAGCTAAAGCGGTCTCGCGTGTTCACAGTGGCGCGGACTTGTGGGTTTTCCAGCAGGCATAGCACCATATAAGAATCACGCTTGCTATACCACAGATATGAAATCAGAGGAGTGTCGTCGTTTGTGGCTTCCTGCAAGGTAGGATCCGTGCCACAATCCAATAAAGCCTTGACGACCTCACAAGAACTCGCAACATGGAAAAGAGAGAGTCCATTACGATTACCAGCAGCGTTCACGTCTGCACCTTTCTCGTTGACCAACCACAAGATGAGTGGCACATGTTGGAATTTATCAACGGCCACGAATAAAGGCGTGTCATAGTTCCAGTCCCACTCGTTCACAAATCCAGGATTGGCTTCCACTCATTGCCGCAGCTCCGCCTCGGTCATGTCGCGAAAGGAGGCATCGTTCACACCTCTTCTCACCATTTCTCTTGCTCTGTTTGCGATGTGGAAGTGGTGGGCAAGAAAGACGTGAGTCACTTATGTTTCAAACTGCTAATAAGTGCTAATAACTGCTTGTACACTGCATTTTTTACTTCATTTCATTTTCAAATTCATCTTCAATCACAATAACATGTGGTCCCCACATGAGCAAACATCAGTTGCGTGACCGCATGAGACGCCTCTGTCCAGAAAATGCAATTACGCCTTCTACTCATTCATACAAAACTAAGACTGCTTCTGCAACGAATGTGCAACTACTCGTGCCCCTCTCCTCTTCCTCCTCCTCCAGCTCAACCACAAAATTAATCCCTCAATCGCGTCCACCCCTCCTCCCCTCCCCCTCCACCTCCACCCCTCCTCGGCCAATCCACCGCCCTTCCCTCCCCACCCAGGCCCCTCCCTGGCCTCACAGGCAACAGCGTCTGTGCCGGAGGGATCATCAAATTTGAGTCACCAAAGCTCAGAAATCGGAAGCCGCCCTTTGAGAGGGCATGCCTATAAATACGATGCACCGGCCCCAAGCCACCCATCAGTGCTCCCACCAGCAAGAGCAACGTAGAGCGGGGCTGGTGAAAATTAGTGATCAAGCCATCACAGAGAGCGAAGCGATACCCCGGGGCGACAATTAGCTGTGTTTCTCCGCCCACGCTCCCAACCCCTTCCTCCCGCGCTTTTTTTCTCAGGGCCTCCAATGCTTTGACCGCCGGTACAAAGGAAGAAGGGTGCTGGCGCGCCAGGAGGCCACCGTGTTGATAAGCGTCCCATTGACCAAGGCTCAAGTCTGCCACGCTTCTTTGTTTTGTGGGGGAACAAGAGGAGGAGGAAGAGGAGGAGGAAGAGGAGAGAAGTTGTGCACCCCACCAATAAAGGCTCTCGAGCGTCCGTACCGACGTGGTGCCCACGGGAAGGATGGGCCGCCCACTCCCGCTGGCCTCGATGAGTTGGTCGAGCGTGGTAAGAGACACGCTGACCCGCTCCCAATGCATGGCATGCTGCCCTACATCGTCCCACAATACAGGTTGGAAGGTCCCCGCGCCCACGTGCAGGGTCAGGTAGCACGGATCGATGGCCTTGGGCCCGGTTCGGAGCTGCTCGAGCAGGGGTAGGGTGAAGTGGAGGCCAGCGGTGGGGGCGGCGACGCTGCCTTCCGCCTTGGCGTAGACGGTTTGGTAGTCTTGGACGTCGGCCGCGTCGGAGGCTCGGTTCATGTAGGGCGGGAGCGGGATCTTGCCCACGCGCTCCAGGACAGCGCCGAAGCTCAGGTTTTGCAAGGTGGGTTCGGAAACGCTCGTCCAGGAAAAGCGGACGAGGCCATCCTTGCCCTCGCGGGTTTCTACCTCCGCCGTCAGCATGAGTCCCTCCTCCGTCTCGAGGACCAGGCGGCTCCCCGCCTTGATGTTCTTGCCACCGATCATGCACCGCCACACGCTCTGGCCCGAGGGCGCGGCCAATGCCACGGCAGGGTCCCACGAAGGCTTTATCGGAGAGATGCACAGCACTTCGGCCTTCCCTCCCGTCCCTTCCTTCTGCATGAGGAGGCGAGCCGTAATGACCCGGGACTGGTTCAGGACCAGCAGGGCCTTGGCGGGGAGGAAGGAGGGCAGGTCTCGAAACGCCGCGTCACATACCCAGGGACTGTCGTTCTCCTGATGTGTGGACGCGTCCGAAACCAGGAGCAAGGAGGCATCCCGGGGCTCTGCGGGGCGCTTGGCAATGCGGGCGTCGGGCAGGAGGTAATCGAGGGCGCTGGCTGGGGGAAGCTCTATGAGGGGCGGGTCGTCGTTGTGGGCGGCGGGGGCGGCTGCTATAGCTTGTAGTGGTGGTGGTGGCCCCATGGCTGCCTCTTTTTGTGTGTGTAGAGTGTAGTGTGCGTGAAAAGGTGGCTCGCTTGGACAAGATGGGGCAGGAGGGGGAGAGGCCCCGCCGCAGAAGCCAGCCTTTGTGATGATGGTCCAAGCCGTCTCACTTTAGCTGGCTTGCCTCGACACCACCACACATTGCTGACGCTCACAAGCACCACAGACACGCACCTTATTTCACAGGGCACTCGCATCGTGCGCTGGTCGCTGGCGTACATCGATTCAAAGGACGCACGACTTCCCAAGCACACCCAGCACGACGCATCGCTCATCACGGCCTCCCCTCCCCGCACACGATACAGGCAGGGACCACAACAAAGCACCATGAACTGGCTCAAGAAGGAAGACAGCGGCCTAGGGCCGAGTCCCACCAGCCTCATGCGCAACATCTCCTCGCCCTCCAAGAAGTACCGGGCCAAGCCCCTGACCAAGGAGGACGTGACGAGCAATGAGTCTTTGTTTTATTGGCGCAGGCAGTACGAGGACATGATTCATTACCTGCGGGAGTCGGGCGTCACCCCCGAGGAGGCGGACGATGACGAGGTGAGTGGGTGAGGAAGCGAGAGGCAGAGCGGGGGGGAGAGGGCGGGGGCCTTGTGCGAAGAAGGAGGTAGGGGGGGAGGACGCTTGCCTGCCTGCCTGCAGGCTTCCACACGATGACGGCCACTTGACCCTCTCAAGGCGGGAGGAAATGTGCCCAAGGAGCAGGCGGCGTGCCGACAATGCGAAAAGCGAGGAAAGTAGGAGAGAGGAAAGGAGAAGAAGGCTGCCTGTCCGCCACTTATGCTTGTCAAATTGACTTTGCTCTGCAACGCACTCACAAACACCTCTCTCTCCTCTCTTCCCGCAAAACAGGCAATCCGTCTGCTGGCGGAATGGAATGGGAACATCAAGGACGCCGTTTTGAACGGAGAGAAGGGCCGGGCCTGGAAGAAAGCCAACCTACTCATCTCTTGCGCTGAGGTCATGCCCACGCTCAAGACAGGCAAATTTGTCTTCGCCGGTTACGATAAGGTGGGGAGGGCCATTTGCTACTACCGGGTGAAGCTGCACGATCCTAAGAAGTTCACGGCCCTTGAATCCGTCAAGGCGGTGGTTTATAATTATGAGCAGATGCTCGCGGCGGGCAAGCTGCGGGGGGCGGGGGAGATTTGTGTGGTAATTGATCGGACGGACGCCAAGGGCAGTAACATGGACATTGAGGTATGTGGGCCATGGGGGGAGGGAGGGAGGGCGGGAGGGAGGGCGGGAGGGAGAAGCGAGGAAGGGAAAAAGAAGTAGGTACAATTTTGGCAGGGACTTTCTTTGAGTTATTATCGCATGACACCTTCTCATTCCTACTTCTTCCTCTCCCACACCTCCCCTTAAATACAGTTCATGAAGCTCCTCTACACGATGCTCAAGGAGTCATACCCCGCCCGAGGCGAGCTCTTTCTTGTCCTGGGCGTCAATTTTGTCTTTCGAAAGATCTGGGAGAACCTGGTCTCAGTCTTTATCGATGCCAAGAGTCGGAGTGCCACGCATTTGTTGAAGGACAAGGCGGAGTTGCGTGATTTCATAGATGATGAGGAGTTAGTGGATTGGTTGGGAGGGAATCTTGCCTACACGTTTGTACCACCCACAGAGGAATAGGGTTCCAATGAATGATGAAGAATACAGAGGCATAATTAAGGGGAGAAAGAGGCAGAATTTTATTTGAAGGGTTTGTATGTATGTAGGCGCAGGGAGATCGAAGAATGGCCGGTTTCTGGGGTGGAGATAGAACGGCGGGAGGAGAGGGAGAGGGACGAGGGGGGTGGGGAGGTCGAGCCAGAATTTGCTCGATATGTTTGCATAAATCTGTGTATAAGAAAATTCTACACACACCGATTCGGACTCCTTTGATTGCCTTGCTTTGTTCTTTTGCTCTGGATTATAATAGGAAATGCGACGCGCGGATCAAAAAAACGTGAAGGAGGGCAACGAGGAGCCTCCGCCAGCGTCATTCGCGTCCAAACTGAGGACAATGTGGCCATGCGTGCATGCTTCGTAACCCAGCATTACCCCACCCACCACGTGAAGGAGGAGGAGTGGTCGGCGCGGGGCTCTGTCTTTCGCTATGCCCGTCACTCTGCCTCACGACCATCCAACCCCCCCGCGCACACACACACACACAGGGGCCCTCATCAGCCATGATCAAGTCAGGCGCCACCAGCACCTGGTCCCAAGCCCTGCCCCCGCAATACTCCCTTCTGCTCGGCAACCTCCTTGTGCTGGCCAACTTCATCACGGCCCTCCTCGTGCCCTGGGTGGAAGCCCAGTACAAGCTCTTTGACGCCTGGTTCCCAGTCTATGTGCCGGTCAAAATTGGCCTCCTCAAGTGCTTCAGCGACGTCTGTTCAGCCATGACGGGGGGCAACCACGACGCCCATTCCAACGGACATGGCAAGAGCAAGGGAGGAGGCAACAACTCGCCGCCGCCCATCCCAGGGTGGGGTCCGATCGGGGGCGGCGGTGCGGGTGGGGGCGCGCCTGATGTTGGAGGGGGAGGAGGGGGAGCTAAGGCGTTGTTTGAGGTGGCTGCCATTTTTGCTGTCATTCTCTTGAGCATCTCTGTGCTTCTGGCCTTGGGCGGGGCCTTGGTCGAGGCTGCGCGTATTCAAGGCCGACAGGACATTAGTGGCTTGTTTCCTTTGCAGCTTTCGGTGGCGTCGGCGGTGGTGTGCTTGGTGGCGTTGCTTCAATATTTGTTCATCACGCTGGCCGGCCTGCATGGAGGGCATTACGTGGTTGGCTTTTGGTTGACGCTGGCCACGGCGGTGACGACGGGTGTGTTGAGCTTGGGGCAGTACTTGGTGAACAAGCGGTTCTTTGACGAGGAGTATGGAGATGGGAGTGGGGGATTGTTTTTGCCGTCGCAGTTCAAGGGAGGGCAAGCACCGGCGGGGCAGGTTCAGCAGCAGGGCGGGTCAAGAGAGGGGGGGTCTGCGTGCGCAAAGGGTTGCTGTGGTGGAGGC
>Ga0209491_10006417_pt1 | contig 16323 bp, 14 predicted proteins | sample BON02_FD_187213 | JGI IMG/M metagenome (GOLD analysis project Ga0209491, IMG submission 187213) | Freshwater microbial communities from Lake Bonney liftoff mats and glacier meltwater in Antarctica - BON-02 (SPAdes) (version 2) | ecosystem: Environmental > Aquatic > Freshwater > Ice > Glacier...
TTTTTCGCACTCGGGTCGTAGGCTTTAACTATTGTGAGCTCGGGTTCTCCGGATTCACCAGATAAGGAAATCCCCGACGATGCCAAATAATAATTATTCGCCTGCCCCGACCAAATCAAATGGTCGTAAAGGCTACGCCTCCAAGAAAGGCGATTACCAATCAACTGATGGACCGCGCAAACCCCGTCACTCCCAGCGACCTGATCGAGTTCAGCGCGAGGATTCTCGCGACAAGGACTTTTCAAACGCTCGAGCCAAAACCGGCAAGACCTTTCAGGGTGACAAGAAGCTAGACAAGCTTGAAGCTACCGAGGTAGGCGAGAGCTTTGCAACTTTCCAGGAAATGGATCTTCCAGAGCGACTAACTCAAGAGTTGGCCAAGATGGGTGCAGCCACACCATTCCCAATTCAGTCCGCGACTATCCCCGCAGCCATGGCCGGTCGCCACGTATTGGGCCGCGGAAAAACCGGTTCGGGTAAAACTATTGCCTTCGGTGTCCCATTGGTTGCCTTCTTGGCAAAAGCCGGAAACCAGCCAAGAGTGCCATTGAAGCCAAAGGCCCTGGTGCTTGCACCAACACGAGAGTTGGCTCAGCAGATTGACCGCACGCTATCTCAGCTTGCTAAATCGGTAGGTTTTTACACCACGACAATCTATGGCGGCGTGCCACAGCACCGCCAGGTCGAAGCGCTTAAGCGCGGCGTTGACATTGCTATTGCCACCCCGGGTCGCCTAGAAGACCTAATGGCTCAGGGCAAAATTGATCTTTCCGGTCTAGAAAGAGTGGTAGTCGACGAGGCTGACCACATGTGTGAATTGGGCTTCGTTGAGCCAGTGAACCGCATTCTGGAGGCCGCAGGAGACAGCCAGAAGCTTCTCTTCTCCGCAACCTTGGATTCTGAGGTAGCGCAGCTTGTCAAGAAGTTCATGCCGTCACCTTACGTATACGAGGTCCCGGGCGAAGTAAACGAGTCTTCAGACATCGATCACCGCGTGCTAGTTATGGATCCAAAGGACCGATCAGCAATCTTCCACCGCCTAGTTCAGGGCTCTGGCAAATCAATCGTGTTTGTGCGCACCAAGTTAACGGCTGAGGCTTTGTCTTCTAGCTTGAACGACGCCGGTGTTCCAACCGCGAGATTGCACGGAGACCTAAACCAGGCCCAGCGCACCAAGAATCTAGAGCGGTTCATCAAGGGCTCTGCACGCGTGATGGTTGCCACCGACGTTGCGGCTCGTGGCATCCACGTTGACGATGTCAAATTGGTTATCCAGCTTGATCTGCCGGAAGAGTACAAGACTTACCTGCACCGAGCTGGCCGCACCGGCCGAGCTGGCCGCAGCGGAACCGTAATCTGCATGGTGCCATCGGGTCGCTCAAGAAAAGTAGAAGACCTGCTGCAAAGAGCTGATCGCGAGGCCATCTACAGCAACGTAACCCCGGGCCACGAATTGCTCGAAGAGCTAGCTGGGCCAATTGCGCCACCAATGGTCATGGACTCCATTGACTTCGGTGATTCCAGGTTTGCGACTGTAAACAAGAACAAAGTTAGAACTGACTTGCGGGCACGCCACACGCCTAATAAGATGGGCGGAGCCAAAGACCGCCGGTACAAGTCGCGCTAAAACAAGAACTAGTTCTAGTTTCACCGCGACTGACGAAGATTCACGAAGGTGAAAACCAGCGCAGGTGTATGAAGAGATTCTCTTTTTGAGTATTGCTCCGTGCGCCTAGCGCCGGAGCATTTTTTTGTTTCCTTATGTCCCCGGCACTAAACAAACAAGGAGCGCCATGGCAGACAAGAAGGAAAAGGTAGCCGAGCTAACCGAAAGGTTTACAAGCTCGAACACTGTCATTCTGACTGAATACCGCGGACTCAGTGTGACGAAGATGAAAGAGCTTCGTCGTGCAATGGTTAATGACGCAACTTATGTGGTTGCTAAGAACACCCTTCTGAGAATTGCTGCGAAAAATGCAGGAGTTACCACTTTCGACGACCAGCTGGTTGGACCATCAGCCCTGGCCTTCGTTCACGGTGACCCAGTAACAACGGCAAAGGCTCTGAAGGACTTCGCAAAGGCGAATCCACTGCTTCTGATCAAGTCCGCCGTTATGGACGGAATTGATCTTGATGCAGATGAGCTAAACAAGCTCGCTGACCTCGAAACCCGTGAGGTGCTATTGGCTAAGGTCGCTAGCGCAATCAAGGCAACGATGTTCAAGGCCGCCTACACCTTCAACGCACTTCCTTCCGGGGCAGTTCGCGTTGTCGACGCGTTGCGTCAAAAGCAAGAGTCCAACTAATTACCCAAACCAAATAGGAGAACAAAATGGCAAAGATGACTGCCGATCAGCTCATTGAAGCTTTCAAAGAGCTAACACTTATTGAGCTTTCAGACTTCGTAAAGAAGTTCGAAGAAGTATTTGAAGTAAGCGCTGCAGCACCCGTTGCTGTTGCTGCTGCCGGCCCAGCCGGTGGCGAAGTTGTTGAAGAGAAGGACGAGTTTGATGTCGTTCTTGAGGCTGCTGGCGACCAGAAGATTCAGGTTATCAAGGAGGTTCGTGCTATCACCAACCTAGGCCTAGGCGAAGCCAAGGCACTTGTTGACGCAGCTCCTTCAACCCTTCTTGAGGGTGTAAAGAAGGATGTTGCTGAAGGCGCCAAGGCAAAGATTGAAGCCGCTGGTGGCAAGGTAACCCTAAAGTAATTTTCTTTACTTAGAAATTAACCCCCGCAGTCTGACTGCGGGGGTTTTTTCATAGCCTGAGCAGCACCAAGCTGGTCGCCATAACAGCCATGCCGGCAATGAGCCCGTAGACAGTAAGGTGACCGCGGGCAGAGTTTTTAGCGGTTGGTAAGAGTGTGTCAATGGCAAGAAACACCATCACGCCGGCGACCATGGCAAAAATAAAACCCAGCGAGAAATCAGTTAGAAATGGCGCCAAAATCAGGTAGCCAATGACTGCACCGGCTGGCTCAGCAAGTCCCGAAAGAAAACTTAGTTTGAAGGCTTTGCTTCTTGACTTTGTTGCGTAGTAAACCGGAACCGAAACCGCGATACCTTCCGGAATGTTGTGCAGAGCCACCGCTACGGCCAGCGCGATTCCCACTTCTGGGTCATCAAGAACTAGCAGGAATGTCGCGAGCCCTTCGGGAAAATTGTGGATCGCAATTGCTAAAGCTACGAACAGCCCCATCCTCAACAGGGCCTTGTTGTTTGCAGTCTCTAAGATCGCCAACTGCGTTTGATCGTCGCCAATTAGCTCGATTTGCGTGTTCTCGTGAGGATTTGCTGATGAAGGCACCATGGCGTCTATTACCGCCATAGCTACCATTCCGATTATCAGCGCAGCGGCTGCATAGGCGGCCGCTTCAATCTCTGATACGTCAGTCGCCATGTACGCGGTTGATTTTGGCATGATTTCAACGAAGCTCAGGTAAATCATTACCCCGGCTGAGAAGCCCATCGACAACGCAAAGAAGGCTTTGTTCGTGGTCTTCGTAAAAAAGGCAAGGGTCGAGCCAATCCCAGTTGACAGTCCGGCCGCCAGGGTGACCCCGAAGGCCAATAGCAGTGTGCTGTCCATCTTGTTCCTTAGTCAGGGGGCGAAAAAGCCGGGTAACTTATGTCACCCGGCTTAGTCAAGTTAGCTAGTGCTTGCCGCTGCAGTTACAGCTATCTTTTGAACAGTTGCAATCCATTTTCGCCTCCTTAGAAGTCCCAGTCGTCGTCAGTTGTCGACTCGTGCTTACCAATTACGTAAGAAGAGCCAGATCCTGAGAAGAAGTCGTGGTTCTCATCAGCGTTAGGGGAGAGTGCGGCCAGTATGGCTGGGTTCACATCACACTCGTCCTTGGGGAACAGCGGGTCGTAACCTAAGTTCATTAGGGCCTTGTTGCCGTTGTAGCGAAGGAACTTCTTTACGTCTTCGGTAAGTCCCATTCCGTCATACAGGTCGGCCGTGTACTTGATCTCATTGTCATAAAGCTCAAGTAGTAGATCGTAGGTATAGCTTTTCATCTCTGCTTGACGAGCTTCTGACTCCTCCGCAAGAGCGAGCTGATATTTATAGCCAATGTAGTAACCGTGAATAGCTTCATCACGAATGATTAGCCGAATCAAGTCAGCGGTGTTGGTTAGCTTTGCTCTGGAGGACCAGTACATCGGCAAGTAGAAACCAGAGTAGAACAAGAAGCTTTCCAGCAGAGTGGAAGCTACCTTGCGCTTTAGCGGGTCATCACCGTTGTAGTAACCAAGGATGATTTCAGCCTTTTTCTGAAGGTGCGGGTTTTCCTCGCTCCAGCGGAAAGCTTCGTCAATGTCAGCTGTCGAACACAGGGTTGAAAACACCGAAGAGTAGCTCTTGGCATGTACTGACTCCATGAAAGCAATGTTGGTGATGACTGCTTCTTCGTGAGGAGTTCGGGCATCTGGAAGTAACGCAGCCGCTCCGATGGTGCCCTGAATGGTATCGAGCATGGTCAAGCCAGTGAAGACGTGCATAGTCAGCGTCTTCTCGTGAGGCTTCAGAGTTTCCCAGGACTGAATGTCATTGGAAATAGGGACCTTTTCTGGCAACCAAAAGTTGGAGGTCAGCCGATTCCACACGTCCATGTCAATTGGGTCTTCAATCTTGTTCCAGTTGACGGGGCGGCTTACTAGTTTGATCTTGTCCATAGTTTTCTTTCCTTTTTCCTAAAGCATGCAGCTGACGCAGCTATCAACCTCTGTACCTAACAGGGCCTGCTGACGAATGCGGATGTAATAAATAGTCTTGATGCCCTTGCGCCAAGCGTAGATCTGGGCACGGTTTACGTCTCTTGTGGTTGCGGTGTCTTTGAAGAACAAAGTCAATGACAAGCCTTGATCTACGTGCTGGGTTGCAACAGCGTAGGTGTCAATTATCTTGTCTGGACCAACTTCGTAGGCATCGTCGTAATAGTCCCAGGTGTCTTCCGATAGGAATGGCGCTGGGTAGTAAACTCGGCCCAATTTTCCTTCCTTGCGAATCTCAATTCGAGAGGCAATTGGGTGAATCGAGCTTGTTGAGTTGTTGATGTAGGAAATCGATCCGGTTGGTGGAACAGCCTGAAGGTTCTGGTTGTAGATACCGTGGGCCATAACCGATGTCTTTAGCTTCTTCCAGTCAGACTGAGTAGGAATCTTCGCTCCTGACTTAGCAAAGAGCTCCTTTACCTTCTCGGTCTTGGGCTCCCAAGCCTGGGTTACGTACTTTTCAAAGTACTCACCGCTTGCATAGGTGGAGTTTTCGAAGTTAGCAAAAGCGCTGCCTCGTTCGATTGCAATCTTGTTTGAAGCCTGGATTGCGTTGAACACCACGGTGTAGAAGTAGATGTTCGTGAAATCAAGTGCTTCTTCGCTGCCGTAGTGGATGTGCTCGCGGGCTAGGTAGCCGTGGAGGTTCATCTGACCCAGACCAATCGCATGGCTCTTGTGATTACCGTCAGAGATTGAGCGAACGCTGACGATGTCGGATTGGTCGCTCACCGATGTCAGTGCGCGGATCGAAGTTTCGATGGTCTTTGCGAAATCCGGACCATCCATCGCCATGGCAATGTTTAGTGACCCCAAGTTGCAAGAGATGTCCTTGCCGATCTGGTCGTATGAAAGATCTGCGTTGTAGGTGGTTGGTGTGTTCACCTGCAGAATCTCAGAGCAGAGGTTTGACATGTTGATGCGACCCTGAATTGGGTTTGCTGTGTTTACGGTGTCTTCATACATGATGTATGGGTAACCAGACTCAAACTGAAGCTCCGCAATGCGCTCGAACAAGGTACGCGCTTTGATTTTCTGCTTTTTGATTCTTGGGTCATCAACCATTTCTTGATACTTCTCAGTAACTGAGATATCTCCGAATGGAACTCCGTAGACCTTCTCGACATCGTATGGCGAGAAAAGGTACATGTCTTCGTTGTCTTTTGCCAAGTGCATGGTGATGTCTGGAACTACTACACCGATTGAAAGAGTCTTGATTCGAGTCTTTTCATCGGCGTTCTCACGCTTGGTGTCCAGGAAGCGAAGAATATCTGGGTGGTGAGCGTTTAGGTAAACCGCACCAGCGCCCTGACGAGCACCGAGCTGGTTTGCATAGGAGAAGCTGTCTTCCAAAAGCTTCATCACTGGGATGATTCCGGAGGACTGACCCTCAATCTTCTTGATTGGAGCTCCGTATTCGCGGACATTAGAAAGGTTTAGAGCAACACCGCCACCACGCTTTGAAAGCTGCAGCGCTGAGTTGATTGCACGAGAGATCGACTCCATGTTGTCTTCGATGCGAAGTAGGAAACACGAGACAAATTCACCGCGCTGCTTCTTGCCGCAGTTCAGGAAAGTTGGGGTAGCCGGTTGGAAGCGCCCCGAAATGATTTCTTCAACCATTGAAACTGCAATGTCTTCTTTACCTTCGGCTAGCGCCAGAGCAACCATAACTACGCGGTCTTCAAAGCGCTCTAGATAGCGCTCACCATCAAAGGTCTTTAGTGCATATCCGGTGTAGAACTTGTAAGCGCCCATGAAAGCGTCAAAGCGAAACTTCTTGGAGTAGGCAAGCTTCTCTAGTTCCTCAATGAACTCGAAGCGGTACTGGTCCAAAACCTCTTTTTCGTAGTACTCATTCTCAACTAAGTAGTCCAAACGCTCCTTGAGGGAGTGGAAGAACACGGTGTTTTGGTTCACGTGTTCTAAGAAGTACTTACGAACAGCGAGCTTGTCTTTATCAAGCTGCATCTTTCCGTCAGTGTCCCAAAGGTTAATCATGGCGTTGAGTTCGTGGTAGCTCATGACACTTTCGATGCCAGTCTTCCCGGTTTCAACTCCGCTGTCGTCTAGTTCTATTACCTGGTTTGCCATAGCTTCTCCAGCCTCTCTTTTACTTGCTCTATATCGTCCGGGGTGCCTAGCAGTTCCGCTTTATAAATCATTGGAACTCCAAGCTTGGCGGCTACCAAGTCTCCAGCTAAACCATAGGATGAGCCAAAGTTGGTGTTACCAGTCGCAATCACTGCACGCACGTGTTTGCGGTTTGCAGGATTGTTCAAAAACTTTATTACCTGCTTGGGAACAGTGTTGTTGTCATCTCCGGAACCGTAGGTTGGGACAACTAAAACACTTTCACCCTCGTGAATAAAGCTTGCAGCTTCGTCTGTCTTGAGGGGGATTCGAACACTTGAGTATCCGAGCTTCTCGACAAATCGCTTTGTGTTCTCCGAAACCGAAGAAAAGTAAACGACGTCGAACATATCAGGTCCTGCTTACGCGCTAAGAGACTGAATACGGTCCATGCGGAAGCCACTCCAGTGGTCCTCGCCTGAAACAACTACCGGTGCAGCGGTGTAACCCAAGGTCTTCACCATGTCTAGAGCCACTGGATCTTGGCTCATGTCAACCTCTTCATATTCGATTTGGTTGCGCTGCATCATGCGCTTTGTACTATCGCACTGTACGCAAGCTGGAAGTGTGTAAACGGTGACCGCCATGGTTGCCTCCTTAGGTTACCCAAGGGCCTATTTGAGCCCTTTTTTGACAAAGATTCAGCGAATTTCCTACTGATTTCAGATTCCCCATAATAGCACTAAACCACTACATCTAGTAACGAAACGTAAAAAAACTCACTTATTTAGTTATTTCTCAAACCTTAACCCACAACTTGAACTTTAAGGCGTTTGATTTGTCCGCGTGTCGCAGGAAGTTTTTAATGTTGGTCTGTTTTTTTGTTTTACAACCTATAAAAATGACTCGTAACTCACTGTAGGAGTATGACTTTGGTCACTGACATCTAAGGAAAAACTTGCCTAAGTTGGCACTAATTCTTTTCCAGGCTGCTGGTACTACCAGGCATTTATGTTTGAGGTGTATCCATGTCGGCACATCGAGGCTAAAACGCCATACGCCCATGCGCGCGGTGTCAACCGCCGGCCTTGTCCTCGCGGCGTTTATAAAGCCGGCGCAGGCCGCTGCCCATCGCGCCGATCAGCATGCAGACCGAACCTAAGACGAACATCCACACCGCAAGAGTGTAGTACTGGTCGAACGTCTTGAAAAACAGGACCGAACCCACGACGAACAGCAGGTTTCCCACGATACCGATGGTGGTGTGAATGTGTTCATACTCTTTCACAAGGGTGCGCATCATGAAAAGACTCATCCGGTACTCCAATCGCTTTGGTTCGGCGGGCTTTTCGCCGCTGTCCCACAGACCAGCGTACCTTCTGGGTTTTTCATTGGTGCCGTGATCGAAGTCTCTATCGCTAACTTGGAGTGACCTCGAGGCACGAGGCGATGGACCTTGTCCGCACGTGGGAAACGGCGATGCTCAACCCGTCCCCGACAAGAGTTCCGGGTTGAAAACGCAACAGCCATTGCCTGGAGCGCAGCGGCTGCTCAGCCTTTTTAAGCGGTGGCTGCAGGGCGCCATCAGGTAAGGCGACTAGGCCGACACAATCCGTTACGCCGACGTTGCGGCCAATCCTCAGCCACCAGATTCTGCCCACATGCTTCCTGAACGGCGCAGCTGGCCCGGTCTCGGACGGCGAGGACGGCGAGGTCGGAGCAGAGGCGCTATTCTCTTAGAGTGTCAGAACCCAAGCTAAACCGGATTCGCGGCAGGGTTGTAGATTCCGGAGACCAGCTTTCTAAAAAAATGCTGATTGGCTACGTGGTAATTTTGGCTTTGTCGATGAGCCTGGTGCCGTACTCGATTGATCCTTTTCTTCCGGCTTTCCCGGAAATAGCGACTTATTTTGGTGTGCCAAACGGAACCGTTCAGGCTTCGCTCACCGGTGTCACAGTCGGTATCGCACTCGGGCAGCTGATTATCGGGCCGCTCTCGGATGCCTTTGGCCGTCGGCCCTTGATCTTGCTTGCAACCACTGGCTTTGGCTTAAGCGCGGTGCTGGCCTTTTTCGCGCCCAACTTTGAAACTTTCCTGGGCCTTCGGTTTGCTATGGGCTTCTTCGCAGCCGGTGCCGACGTGGTCAGCCGTGCGATTGCGCGAGATCTTTATCGCGGTCACCGCATGCAGACAATGCTGGCGAAGATCTTCCTGATTCAATCGCTTTCGCCAATCATCGGACCGATAGTTGGTGCTCAGGTCACTCAAGCCGGCAACTGGCAAGCTATTTTTCTGATTTTCGGACTAGGTGGCATTATCTTGGCTCTTGTCTCGTCCGGATTGCTTATTGAGACTCTGCCGGTCGCAAGGCGACGAAGTAGTTCACCGTTGGGGCTCGCCCGGGGTTATCGTTCGGTTTTGAAAGACAGGGTTTACATCGGCCTGATGATATTCGCAGCCTTCCAGATTTCAGCGCTGTTTGCGTACCTCAACAACGTGCCATTCTTGTTCCAAGATGGTTTCGGCCTGAGCCCTGGAGACTTCGGATTCTGGATAGCGGCCAATTCGCTGGCTTCATACATTGGCGTTCAAGTCGGCGCATATGCTGCTCGGCACATAAAGGGCCAGTGGCTACTGGCGATTTACTCAAGCGTCGGGGTCTTTATAGGTGCGGGGCTATTCGTGACTGCCGGATCCGGGTTGGTTGTAGCGGAAGCGTTTTTCATGCTCCAGTTGTTTATATTTGGCGCCGGCATCACAACGATCCCGACCATCGCACTTTATAACCACGGCTCTGAGGCCGGCACTGCCGCCTCGTTGCTGGGAGTTGTGAACTTTGCAACCGCAAGCTTGGTCTCTATTGTGTACGGCTTCATGAACAACCAGGACACCAGAGACATCGGAATCTTGATTGGGCTGTTGTTCGCGGTGTCACTGACGAGTTTGATGCTGATTACAAGACCCTGGAAAGTTCCGGATCTTCGAACCGGTAACTAGCTAAAGCTTTCTCTGTCTCAGCTGAAGCCTGCGACCTTGTGCAAAAAATGCTCCGAATAGCACCAGTATCGCCCCCACCGGTTCATACCAGTGAAGTCCCTCACCCAACAGAAGTACCCCCCAGACGGTTGCAATTACCGGGTTGGTATAGGTGACAGTCGCTGCGACCGCGCTTCCGGCAGTTGCCACAACCTGATGAAACAGCCAGTATGAAATTCCGGAACCCAGCACGCCGAGTATTAATAGCGCACCCGCGCTCTGCATCGTCGGTTCCGCAACAAACAAGGGACCGGTGAATAGATAAACCGGAAGCAAAATTATGGCACTGGTTAGCACTTGAACGCTTGCGGTGACAGTCGCCGGCAACTTCATCGGAGTTACATATTTTCTTATGTACGGCGTTCCAACGCCGTAGGAAATTGAAGCGGCAATCAAGGCCAATATGGCGATTGGTTCACTGGCTCCAAATCCTTGCCAAATTCCTAGCGTGATTCCTACTCCGACTAGGCCGACCAGCAACCCGATAATGGCGGTTGGGTTTTGCTTTTGAGCCCGGAACAGCGTGAAGGTTGCCAAAAGTGTAAACATCGGTGTCGTGGCATTGAGAATGGCAGCCAGGATGCTGGTGGTGTATTGCTGGGCAAAGGCATACATGGTGAAGGGGAAGGCGGACATAAAAAAGCCGGCCACCAAAAGGTGCAGCCATTGCTTAGCTTTAGTCGGCAGCCTTAGCCCAAGGCTGTAGGTGATGATGATCATGGCAAGTGCACCAAGTGCTGTTCGCCAGAACGCGACCCCTACCGGAGTTGTCCACTCTAAAGACAGCTCAATAAGGAAGAAACTAGAACCCCAAATCAGTACCAGCGGAATGAACTTGATAACCCAGCTATCTCGCATTTATCACTGGTCGGTTTTGATCTCGGATTTGTCGCCGGACCATAGCGTGTGGAAGGTGCCCGGCATGTCCACTCGCTGATAGGTGTGAGCGCCAAAGAAATCGCGCTGACCTTGAACTAATGCTGCCGGCAAACGCTTTGCGCGCAAGCCATCAAAGTAGCTCAACGAAGATGCGAAAGCCGGAATCGGGATTCCGGCTAGGGAAGCTTTAGAAACAACCTGCCTCCAGGCACCGGCAGCGTCTTGGATTGCCTGCTGGAAGTAGCCGTCGAATAACAGCGAAAGTAGTTTCGGGTCTTGTTTATAGGCATCGGAGATGCGGTTCAAAAATTGAGCTCGAATGATGCAGCCTCCGCGCCAAATCTTCGCAACTGCGCCTAAATCTATGTCCCAGTTGTTCTCGAGCGCTCCGGCGCGAATAGCATCAAAGCCTTGGGCGTAGGCGACAATCTTTGAGGCGTAGAGCGCTTTGCGAACATCTTCAATAAATGCCTTTTGGTCGGTGATCTCCCAAGAGACATCTCCGGCTGCAAACGCCGGTGCTCCAGCGCGTTGACTGGCTTGAGAAGAAAGCGAACGGGCAAAAACTGCCTCGGCAATGCCCGAGACCGGTGTTCCGAGATCAAGTGCGCTCTGAACGGTCCAAACCCCTGTGCCCTTTGAGCCGGCGGCATCCAAAATCACATCAACCAGTGGCGCACCAGTTTTTTGATCGACCTGGTTCAAGACCTCGGCGGTGATTTCAATCAGATAGCTTTCTAGCTCCCCGGCATTCCATTCGGTTAGTACTTTTGAAATCTCACTTGGGTTCAGGTTGCCGGCTTGACGCATGATGTCATAGGCCTCGGCAATTAGCTGCATGTCGGCGTACTCGATGCCATTGTGGATCATCTTTACGAAATGTCCGGCGCCATCGGTTCCAATGTGGGTGACGCAGGCCTCCCCTTCGGCCACAGCGGCAATCGAAGTAAGAATTGGACCGAGGTGCTTATAGGACTCCTTTGAGCCACCGGGCATAATCGATGGGCCCTTTAGAGCTCCTTCTTCGCCACCCGAGATACCGGCACCAACAAAGTGAATGTTCTTAGCTGAAACTTCTTTTTCTCGGCGAATGGTATCGGTGTAAAGAGCGTTACCGCCGTCCACGATGATGTCGTCCTTTTCAAAGCGCTCGCTGAGCGCTGAAATCACAGCATCGGTAGCGAAGCCTGCCTGAACCATAATGATCGCGATGCGGGGCTTCAAAAGGGAGGCCACGAACTCATCGATTGTTTCGCTTGCGATGAAGTTTGCTTCTGGGTGATTGGCGACTAAATCGTTTGTCTTTTCAACCGAGCGGTTATAAATGGCAACCGAGTTGCCTTGCCTTGAAGCCAGATTCCTGGCCAGGTTTGAACCCATTACCGCCAAACCAACCACGCCGATATTTGCAGTTGCACTCATGGTTAGATTTCCTAGTTCTCTAGATCTAGCTGACTAGATGCGATGCGATAGCTTCTTTGGCCCGCGGGGTTTCCTTCTAGGCTATCGCAATGGGTAAATCTTTAGGGTTTTAGGACTTCGGCGATGATTGCAACAAAGCGTTCAACATCGGCTTCAGTGGTGTCAAATGCACACATCCAGCGCACCTCGTTTGTCTTAAGATCCCAGTCATAAAAGTGAACTTGCTCTCGAATCTTGGCGATTGCTTTGACCGGCAAGCTGGCAAAAACGGCGTTGGCATCGGTGGGGTTAGTAAAAGATAGGCCAACTATTTCACCCGACTCAATTCTTTGTTCAAGCAAGTAACGCAAGTGAGTTGCCATCTTGTTGGCGTGAGCGGCAGACCGCATGCCCAGGCCATCATTCAAGAGCGCCAATAATTGTGCCGAAGCAAAGCGCATCTTTGACATCAGTTGCATCGAAAGCTTTCTTAAGAAAATCAAGCCATCAACTGCATCTGGGTTTATCACCACAACCGCCTCGGCGGCAATCACGCCGTTTTTAGTGCCGCCAAAACTCACGACATCAACCCCGGTATCGGTAATCATTTCCTTGAAGGTGACACCGAGCGCTGCAGCGGCATTCCAGATTCTGGCACCGTCCAAGTGGAGTAAAAGTTTATTTTCATGGCAGTAGTCGGCTATTGCCTTGATTTCGGCAGGTGAGTAAACGGTACCAACTTCGGTGCTCTGGGTAATAGAAACAACCAGTGGCTGCGCTCGGTGTTCAAAGCCAATGTCATAGACCTGTGTGGCGATGGATTCCGGGGTTAACTTGCCGTGGACGTGCTGAACATTAAACAGCTTCAGGCCGCTGACGCGCTCTGGAGCTCCACCCTCGTCAGTTTCAATGTGGGCAAGGTTCGAGCAAATAACCGCACCCCAGCGCGGCATCATTGCGGTCAGCGCCAGCACGTTTGCACCGGTGCCATTGAAGACCACGAAGGTCTCTACTTGAGAACCAAATTCATCGCGCATTTTCTGCTGGAGCGCCTTGGTGTATTCGTCGTATCCGTAGGCAGTTTGATGCCCGTCGTTGGCGCCGGCAATCGCAGTCAGTACTTCCGGATGCACACCGGCGTAGTTGTCGCTTGCGAAACTGCGAAGGGTTTGATCGTGACTTGCCACTGGAAGCTCCCAAAATTTGTCGATACTCGATTGAACCACAGTTTGTTTCTTGACGCTTAGATCAGACTGGCGAACCTCGGCTATCCTTGAACCATGGCTCGAAGCATATATCTCGCCTCAGTAGAAGGCCACACCGCCAAATCGGTCGTTGCTCTCGGAGTCCTGGAAGCGCTCAAGAGCAAACATAAAACTATTGGTGTTTTTCGCGCTGTGGTCCCATCCAGGGACAGTAAAGACCGAGTGCTGGAGCTTCTACTCTCAAAGCTCCCGAATAAACTTGATTATCAGGCTTGCATCGGTGTCGGCTATCAAGAACTTCATGAGTCCTCAGACCGCGCTCTGGAAGTAATTTCTCAGCGCTACCAGAAACTCGCGGGTCAGTGCGACGCGGTTCTGGTCATTGGCTCTGACTACACCGATGAAGCGGCACCTGCCGAACTGTCTTTTAACGCTCGCGTGGCTGCAAACATCGGAGCACCGTTGCTAATAGTGTTCAGCGGCCGCGAAGTTGACGGCACCGATACTCACCTAGGTCAAGCACCGGCCAGAGCGCCTAAAAAACTAGCCCGGATTACCGAGGTCGCCCTTAGGGAGATAAATGATTATCACGCGACACTTTTGGGCATAGTGGTGAATCGCGCTGACACCGAAAACCTGACAAAGATTGAGTCGGCTGTCATGAGCGTGGCAAAGACCAAAAACGTCTTCGTGGTTCCGGAGGATCCGTATCTAATGGCTCCAACCTTGGGTGAGATTCAAAGCGCCATCGGAGGAAAGCTGGTGCTTGGCTCCAAAGAGCGCCTGCAGTCCGCTGCACTGGATGTTGTAGTGGCTTCAATGTCGGTTCCAAACGTGCTGACTCAATTGATGCCGGGAGCCGTAGTTGCAGCCCCAAGCGACAGAACAGATGTGTTGTTAGCACTGCTAATGGCGGATAGCTCAGAGACTTTTCCGAAGCTTGCTGGCGTAGTGATAAACGGCGGTTTCGAGATGCCGGAACCAATCAAAAGACTCATCAAAGGCTTGAAGTCAACCTTGCCGGTTATATCGGTTGCGACTGGAAGCTTCGACAGCATGATGGGAATAATCCAAACTCGCGGCAGTGTGTCGTTGAAAGACACCGTAAAAACTGCCAGAGCGCTGAAGCTAATTACCAAGTATTTACCCAGGGCGGCGCTCGCAAAATTGGTGGCGGACTGCGTTGTCAAGGTGGTGACCCCACTGATGTTCGAGCAGCAGTTAGTGCTCCGGGCATCAAAGGACCCTCAGACCATAGTTTTGCCAGAGGGCTCTGATGACCGGATTCTCAGGGCAGCTGCCGAAGTGCTGGAGCGAAAAGTGGCCAACCTGATCATTCTTGGCTCCAGGGCAGATATCAAAAAGCGTGCAGAGCAGATGAAGCTGAACCTTTCGGCGGCCAAGATCATTGACATCAAGACCTCTCCGGAGAAAAAACGCTTTGCTGCAAGTTATGAAACCTTGCGTAAACACAAGGGAATTACCAATCAGCAGGCTCTGGAGACCATGAGCGACCTTTCGTATTTCGGAACGATGCTGGTTCACGAGGGTCTTGCAGACGGCATGGTCTCAGGAGCTGCTCACACCACCGCCCACACCATCACACCGGCTTTCGAGATCATAAAAACCAATCCCGGAGCACTGGCCGTTTCCAGCGTGTTCCTGATGGCACTAGAAGATCGGGTGGTTGTGTATGGTGACTGCGCGGTGATTCCAGAACCCACCGTTGAGCAGCTTGCCGATATCGCAATCTCTTCTTCGGAGACCGCAAGACAGTTTGGAATCGAGCCGCAGGTTGCGATGCTTTCTTATTCGACCGGTGAGTCAGGTTCCGGCGCAGAGGTCGATCGGGTCAGGCAGGCAACCAAGCTTGCCAAAAAGCTTTCTCCCAAATTGCCAATAGAGGGTCCAATCCAGTTTGATGCCGCAGTTGATGCCGCGGTTGCGCTTGCGAAGCTCCCGGGGTCATCGGTTGCGGGCCGAGCAACAGTATTTGTGTTCCCAGATCTCAACACTGGAAATAACACTTATAAGGCTGTCCAGAGAACCTCAGGTGCTTTGGCAATCGGTCCGGTGCTGCAGGGTCTTAGAAAGCCGGTGAACGATCTTTCTCGAGGGGCAACCGTGAAGGACATCGTCAACACAATTGCCATCACTGCCATCCAGGCTCAGGGCAAAAAACAGTGATGCCAATTTTGGTTGTTAATTCAGGTTCCAGCTCCGTGAAATACCAGGTCCAAGATGTTGATTCAGGCGAATCCTTGCTGGAAGGCCTTATTGAGCGAGTAACAAATCACGATCAGGCCTTCGAGAAAATGCTTGAAAAGATAGCCCTTTCTAAAATCGAGCTGAGTGCCATCGGCCACCGAGTCGTACACGGTGGCGCCAAGTTCTCGCAGCCCACAATTATTAGCCAAGAAGTATTGACCGAGATTGAAGCCCTGGTCCCTTTGGCACCGCTGCACAACCCGGGAAACTTGGCCGGTATTCGGGCCGCCAGAGCCGCTTTTCCGGACCTGTTGCAGGTGGCGGTTTTTGACACCGCTTTTCACCAAAGTATGCCTGCTAGCTCGTATCGCTACGCCATCGAAGCCAAGCTAGCAAAAGAGTATGGCGTGAGAAAATATGGTTTTCACGGAACCTCCTACTCTTTTGTCGCAGCCCAAAGCGCGAAGTTTCTAGGTGTCGAAATGGAGGAATTAAATGCGGTGATTTTGCACCTGGGTAACGGTGCTTCGGCTTGTGCCGTGAAGAATGGAAAATCCTTCGACACCTCAATGGGCATGACACCGCTTCAAGGGCTGGTGATGGGAACCAGATCTGGAGACATCGACCCGGGCATCATCTTTTATCTGGCCCGTGAGGCCCGACTAACAAACGCGGAAATAGACAGAATGCTGAATGTTGAATCGGGGCTCAAGGGCCTAACCGGCATCAGCGATATGCGA
>Ga0209491_10006420_pt1 | contig 16313 bp, 9 predicted proteins | sample BON02_FD_187213 | JGI IMG/M metagenome (GOLD analysis project Ga0209491, IMG submission 187213) | Freshwater microbial communities from Lake Bonney liftoff mats and glacier meltwater in Antarctica - BON-02 (SPAdes) (version 2) | ecosystem: Environmental > Aquatic > Freshwater > Ice > Glacier...
CGCAGATAAGATTGATTGAGTCGATCGAACTAACCGATCGGTGGATATCTGTCATTAGGTAGAGGTAAAAAGTCAATAGTCCAATCGATCATATATAGAGTAACGGTTGAGAAATTGAGTCGCTCAATCTAACCACGTCAGCAGTATCACCAGCAGCGATCGATCCGCATCAATTTGCATAAAAAGTACGTCTATTACTCTATTCAAATCAGCGATTCAATCACTCGACCGCCTAAGAAAACTTAGCTAAATCGATCGATTTATACCGATTGACTCAAATAGAGCTGTTTGACCCTGAATCGATCGAGTAGTGGCATTGCACTAATGCCATCAAAAACTCCGAATCTGACAATAGAGCCGGTCGGGGCGCAGAATTTTGAAAAGAGCCAATGATACGGATGTGCGATCTAAAAGATCGTAGTCTAGAGTGAATAACCAAAATTCGCAGTCATTTGCTCACTTGGATCCGAGCGGTGCTGAACGTAGTTAGCTCGATCGATAAACCCACTGAATATTAAATTCAAACTTATCGATTTAAATATGCCTAATTCTAATCTACCCAAACATCCGGTGCATGATGAGGTTGATGCATATTCACAAGATGAGCTGAGTCAGCCTCGACAGGACTTGCCAGCAGGCGAGACGATCGAGCACCAACCCATACCACCTCGCAAACAGCGACGGTGGCCGTGGATCTTGGGAATTATCCTATTGTGTGGCGGTCTCGGTTTGAGCTGGTGGTGGTGGCAAACCAGCAGTACCGCGACTAATGGTGCCGGAGGTGTGCCAAGAGTAGCGGTACAACCACCCGCAGTGCCAGTGAAGCTAGCGACTGTGGCAACAACTACGGTGCAAGATAGTACTGTCTTTATCGGGACATTAGAGTCGCCGCGATTTGTGACAATCAAGCCTCAGGTCGAAGGACGGATCGTCCAGATCTTAGCCAAAGAAGGCGATCGCGTCCAGCAGGGACAACCAATTATCAGCTTGCAAAACGATGATGCCCAAGCTTTACTCCAACAACGCCAAGCGGCACTGGCTCAAGCCAACGCCAATCTCGGACTACTCAAAGCTGGTACTCGCCCCGAACAAATCGCTCAGGCTAGAGCGACACTAGCCCAAGCCCAATCCAAGCTCACAGATGCCCAATCGGGATCGGCACTCGAAGGGATCGCCCAAGCCCAAGCCCAAATCGTCGCGGCACAATCGGCACTCACACTTGCTCGATCCCGAGCTAATCGGTATGCTCAATTAGTTAAGCAAGGTGCAGTGTCTCAAGACTCGTATGCTGGATATGTCAACGAGCAGCGTACCGCTGCCGCCGTGCTAGTGGTGGCGCAGCGCAAATTAGACCAACTCCGTCAAACTCGGACCGCAGATATCAACTCATTCTCTGCAACAGTCGATCAGCAGCAGGAAAACCTCCAGCAGCAACTGAATGGGTCGCGCCCCCAAGAAATCGCCTAAGCTCAAGCCCAGGTTAGTCAAGCAGCCGCCCAAGTGAAATCGGCTCAAGTCCAGTTAAAATATGCCAAGGTGCTGGCTCCATTTACGGGAACTGTGGGTGACATTCCGCTCAAGGTGGGTGATTATGCTGCCAAGGGCGATGCACTGACAACATTGACCAAAAATGACTCCTTTGACCTGAATTTAGCAATTCCGTTGGATCGTGTCAAACAGTTGCGGGCAGGGACATCAGTCGCGCTGCTAGATGCCGCTGGTAAGTCGATCGAGATAGGTAAGATCGGTTTTATCGCGCCCAATGCCACGGCAAACTCCCAGACGATTTTGGCGAAGGCTAATTTTCCGAATTCGAGTGGGCGACTGCTCAACCGTCAGTCGGTACAAGCCAGAGTAGTGTGGGACAAACGCCCAGGGATTTTGATCCCAGTGACGGCGATCTCGCGGCTGGGTGGGAAGACGTTTGTGTTTGTGGCGGAGCCTGGGCAGCAGTCGCCGGATGGGAGGTCTAGTTTGGTGGCACGTCAGCAGCCTGTGGAGTTGGGATCGATCGAGGGGGGTAGTTATCAGGTAAAGCAAGGTTTGAAGGCTGGGGAAAAGATTGTGGTATCGGGATTGTTGAATTTGACTAATGGTGTGCCGATCTCGATCGCCCCTGAAGATAGCAATGCCCAAACAAGTCCCTAGCTGTTAGTGGTGGCGGGCGGGTGTGATTTGAGATCGCTCGTGACAAGCGGCATTTATGGCATAAATAAAGCCATTTACAGATCCATTTACTAATATGTGACAACCTACCCTCTACCCCCTAAACCATGTTTGTCAATACCTTCATCAAACGCCCAGTTCTCACTACTGTTTGTACATTTATTATTCTGTTGTTGGGGAGTATTGCGATTCCGATTTTGCCGATCTCGCAGTTGCCAGATTTAGCTCCGGTACAGATCAGTATAACTTCAAATAATACTGGTGCCGATGCCCAAACTACGGAAAGTACTGTCACCAATATTATCGAACGTCAGATTAATGGTGTTAAAGACGTATCTTATATATCTTCTAACTCAGGTAATAATGGTTCGAGTAATATCACCGTTTCTTTCCCGAGTAATATCAATCCAGATATCGCTCAAGTCAACGTTCAAAATAAGCAAGCTCTAGCTACACCCCAATTGCCAGCTGCGGTACAACGGACGGGCGTAACTGTTGAGACAGCATCTAGTAGTCTATTATTGGTCTATGGTTTTTACTCAGACAATGCTGAGTACGACAATATTTTCTTGAGTAATTATGTCGATCTGTATCTGATCGATCTGATTAAACGAGTGCCTGGTGTGGGGAGTGTGCGAATTTTTGGAGAGCGTAAGTATGCAATGCGATTGTGGCTCGATCCGAATAAATTAGCTCAAAATCAAATTACACCGCAAGATATTACGACTGCTTTGCAGGAGCAAAATGTTCAATTAGGTGTGGGCGCGATCGGGAAAGAACCTGCTCCCGCTGGTCAAAACTATGAGTTTTCGCTGCGGGCGACTAGTCGGTTCAAGGACATCTCAGAATTTCAGAATTTGGTACTAAAAGTCAGCCCCGGTGGCACGCTCCTGAAGCTCTCAGATGTGGGTAGAGTCGAATTGGGGGCAGAAAACTACAATTCTGATGCTAAATTCACATTGCCTGGAAATAAGCCAAAAACGGCTGTGGGCTTGGGCGTTTATCAATTACCAGGGAGTAATGCGCTTCAAGTTGCCAAGGCGGTGGAAGCGCAGATCGAGACCTTGAAGAAGAATTTTCCACCAGGACTCAAAGCGCAAGTCGCTTTTGATACGACTCCATTTGTGGAAATTTCACTTGAAGAGGTACTGTATACTCTCGTCCAAGCGATCGTGTTAGTCGTTTTGGTAATTTTTATATTTTTGCAAGACTGGCGGACGACGATCATTCCCACGATCGCGATTCCGGTATCTTTGATCGGGACGTGTGCGGCTCTATTGGTATTGGGCTTTCAGATCAATACGCTGACCCTCTTTGGCTTCATACTAGCGATCGGGATTGTGGTTGATGATGCGATCGTTGTGGTAGAAGCGATCGCGGTAAAACTGGAACAGGGGATACCACCTCTGGCGGCAGCGATTGAGGCGATGCACGAGCTGACGGGGGCAATTGTGGCAACTTCGCTGGTGCTAATGGCGGTGTTTATTCCGGTAGCATTTATTCCAGGGACGAGTGGGATCGTCTACAGACAGTTTGCGCTCACGGTGGCTTGCTCGATCGCGATTTCTACTTTCAATGCACTGACGTTCTCACCGAGTATCGCCGCTCTGATCATGCGCCCAGCTCAACCCGCACGGGGGCCTGTGGGCTGGTTTTTTGGCAAGTTCAATCAGGGCTTTACTTGGTTTACCCGCCGCTATATTGGCTTTGTGAGTTTCCTGACTGGGGCAAAATTGCTAGTGATTGGGGTATTTATTGCGGGGTTACTGGCAACTGGTTTGATGTACAAAGCGGTACCGACTGGTTTTATCCCTGAAGAAGATCAGGGTTACTTTATTGTGATCGCCCAAGCTCCCGATGGGGTATCACTAAAATATACCTCCGCAGTGATGGATCGGGTGGCGCAGGAAGTCGCGGTGATTCCTGAAGTTCAAGCGACATTTTCGATCGCGGGGTTTGGATTTGATGGGGGTGCTTCCAATGTGGGGCTAGGGTTTGTCAGTCTCAAATCTTGGAAGGAGCGTACACTAGAGACTCAGTCTGTCTATGGGTTACTGCGGAATCTCAACAAAAAGCTAGCGGGAATTACCGAAGCGAGAGTACTCGCCGTCAATGCACCGCCAGTGCGGGGATTAAGTGCGACAGGTGGGTTTGAATTCCTGATCCAAGATCGAACGGGGACAGCACCGATCGAAACTTTGGTCGAGAATGCCCAGAAATCGATCGCCGCAGCCAATAAAGAGCCTGCTTTACAACGCGTTTTTACTCAGTTCACCGCTAATACACCGCAATTTGACATCCAAGTCAATCGTAACCAAGCTAAAGCTCTCAATGTCGATGTCGGTCAAATCTTTAGCACTTTACAGGCTTATTTAGGTTCGCAATATGTCAATGACTTTGTGCAGGGACAACGACAGTACCGCGTCTATCTCCAAGCTGATGGCAAGTTTCGCGACAATCCTGATGATATCGGCAAGCTATATGTGCGTTCCAATAGTATCTCGACTGGAACAACAACGACACCTGGGGCGATGATTCCGCTGAGTAGTCTAGTGACGATTACCCCCTTTGTCGGACCGAAAACGATTTCACACTATAATTTGTATCGATCGATCAAAGTGCAGGGTAGTCCAGCTCCTGGTGTCAGTTCGGGCGAGGCAATTCAAGCGATGGAGAAAGTCGCCAAAGCCGTATTACCGCAGGGGTTTGGGTATGAGTGGACGGGGACTTATCTTCAGGAGAAGGCTGCTGGCGGTACCACGGGGCTGATTTTTGGAATTGCGATCGTGAGTGTCTTTCTAGTGTTAGCAGCGCAGTATGAAAGTTATACCGACCCGATTATTATCTTGCTCACTGTGCCCCTGGCAATTTTGGGGGCGATGACAGCGATCTGGATTCGATCGAATATCTTTATGGCAGATAGTCTATTCCCCAAAGTGGTGAATGATATTTACTGTCAGGTGGGTTTAGTGACACTGATCGGTTTAGCCGCCAAAAATGCGATCCTGATTGTGGAGTTTGCCAATCAACTCAGTGAGCAAGGGATGAGCTATACCCGTGCGGCAGTCAAAGCGGGGGAAGAGCGGTTGCGACCGATTTTGATGACTTCCTTTTCCACACTGTTGGGCTTCTTACCATTGGTGCTGTCTACAGGGGCGGGAGCCAGTAGTCGGTGGTCATTGGGGACAGCACTATTTGGAGGGCTACTCTTGGCGACGTTCTTGAGTTTATTTTTGGTGCCGATTCTGTACATTTTGGTAAAAAGTGTAGCTGAGTCGGTATTGCCAGGATCGCCCAAAAAGCCGGAGGTGGATCGTCACAAAGATGTCGTAACTGCTAGTCCGAAAGTCTGAGCAAAACAAGTTAACTCGCCAACTTCTGCTCAAATAAGGCGGCAGATGAGTAGGTAATCTCTCTCATTAGATAGATCCAAAAATTCAAAACTTACCTCAAGATCTATGTAGTCCAGATCGATCGACCGATCTAACAAAGCGAGGGTGCAACTTGAAGGGATCACAAGCCTCCCTTAACTCTTAGCTAGGTATCGATCGTAGAAGTTTAGACCACGAATATAACAGTCAATTTAATGGTGATTTATCCTGATATACTGAGAAATTAATGGAGCAATAAATCCCCAATTAAACTTAGAAAAGAGCGCGGCTTTACCAATAGTGATAATCAAATTTCTAGTAGAGCAACGTTTTATACTATCAGTTCTGACTAAATATTTTTAGTCGGTTTCAGTAGTGCAAATCCCAGTAAATGCTAGAACACTATAAACTAAGGTTAGGAGTAGGAACCAAGAATCAAATCTAGAACCATTAAGCTGAGTCAGTTCAAGATTAAAACCGTATAATTTAAAATTACGGAGTATCTCCTCTAACTGAAATCTAGTAGTATAAGTTTGAACGGCAGTATTTAAGTCTGAAAATGTCGTTAGAAGAAACTAACCTTCATCGATTGGTATACTATGATGTTCTTTGCTAGGTGGGTGACTCGCCACGCTCGGATAATGAATGTCTAAATTAAATGGGAATTTATGAGGAGTAGCTAAAATATTAACCCTCTGAAAAAAGAGGCTAACACCAGGATGAGAAGCTAGTTAATTTAATGTAACTAAATAATCATTTTCTAGCCGAATATACGTGGTCTTCTTCAATCATAAATAGCAGCCCCAATCTATCTCTAATAGCCAAGTAGCTAAATGTTTACTACAAAACTCTCTACCGCCTAATAGCACAAATGAATAATCTGGTAGTAAGTAGGTAATTGGGTGAATTACTGATTGTTGGTCATCCAAGTTGCTCGAACCTAATTTATCTAATAACTGCGCTGGGCAGGGGACCCGCCCAGCTCAATTAATTGGTATCACTCTACCCTGAATGATCCAGCTTACTCCCAATAAATTATACTTCCGCCAGCTCATTCTATTAATTGCTAAAATTGTTAGTTCTTTTTTCTGCTAATAACCCATCAGAGGATGTCGCTAATCAGTGAGTAGTTTTTGTCTTTCCGTTGAAACTTACTGGCTCCTCTCGAATGGTCAGAAAATCATCAAAGTTTAGACTATCTTTACTTTGATTAATTTACTTAGTTAATTTATAGTTGCAGCTAATGACCCACCCTAACCTTTACTAACTCAAACTCATCGCATAAAGATTTGCATAGATACCTTGCTGCTCTAGTAACTCAGCATGAGTACCTTGTTCAGCAATTTGTCCCTGTTGAATTACTAATACTCGATCGGCTTTTGTGACTGTACTGAGTCGGTGAGCGATGATAAAACTAGTCCGATTTATTAACAGTTTATCGATCGCTTGTTGAACTAAAACTTCGGTGCGGGTATCAATACTACTAGTCGCCTCATCCAAAATCAAGATACGCGGATTTACCAACACTGCACGAGCGATACTGATTAATTGTCGCTGTCCCTGGCTGAGATTCGCGCCCCGTTCGCCTAATAGGGTTCGATATCCCTGGGGTAACTGGACGATAAACTCGTGAACGTTAGCAATTTGCGCCGCTGCTTCAATCTCTACCTGGGTCGCAGTAGAACGACCAAAAGCAATATTTTCGGCGACTGTACCGCTAAAGAGGATATTCTCTTGCAGCACTAACCCAATCTGCCGATGTAAGCTCGCCTGGGTGACGCTGCGGACATCAATGCCATCGATTTTGACTGCGCCAGCGGTGACATCATAAAAACGTAAAATTAAGTTGATAATTGTACTTTTCCCCGCACCTGTGGCACCGACTAAGGCGATCGTTTGTCCTGGTTCAGTGTGGAGGGTGACATCTTTGAGGATGAGTCGCTGAGGATCGTAGCCAAAGTTGACTCGATCGAATGTAACTGCTCCTTGAATTGGGGGCATTTCGATCGCATCTTCAGCATCTTGCAATAATACGGGTTCATCTAATAGTTTAAAAATCCGTTCGGCTCCAGCTAAAGCTGCTTGAGCTTGGGTATAAAACTGACTTAGAATCTGAATCGGTCGAAAAAATTGCTGGACATAAATTAAGAAAGAAGTTACCGTTCCGACCGTTGTTGTCCCAGTAACTGCGAAATAACCGCCGCAGGCTAATACCGATGCTGTGGCTAGACTATTCAGGAGATCGATCGAGGGTAAAAAGGCTGAAGTAATCGCTACTGCTTGAACATTCGCATCGCGATTAGCTGCATTTAAGACCATAAATTCTTGAATATCTAGCGGTACGTGATTGAAGGCTTGGGCTTCTCTTACGCCACCAATACCTTCTTCTAATTTAATCGACATCTCACTAATTGTCTGCCGAGTAATCCGAAATCTCGCCCTTGCCCATCGCGCGAATAATCCCGTAGTCAGTAACATTAACGGGATAATTAAATTACTAATTAAACCTAATCGCAGATCGATCGAGAGCATGGCAATAATAATCCCAATTAGGGTAAATAGTTGCCCTAACATTTGCGCTACAGCCTGCCCAAATGCTTGATTGAGCGTACTGACATCATTAATTAGCCTACTCATCAGATCGCCTGCTTCACTGCGATCGAAGAAGCTAATTGGGAGGCTCTGAATCTTGATAAAAATATCCTGGCGTAATTGTGCCAGCACTTTTTGCATAATCGAACCAACGCGATAAATCTGTTCGCGAATAGCGATGACTCCAGTGATATAAATAATTGCCAGTAATCCCAATATTTCTATTAATTCTGTAACGTTACCATTACGAACTAGTCTGTCGATCGATTTTCCGATTAAAAATGGCCCAATTGCTTGAGTTGCCGAACCATATATAACAAATACTAACGCGATCGGGATCTGTTTTCGATAGGGTTTAAAGTATTCAAATAACCTAAATAAAGTCGATAGTTGTTTATTTGCCTTGTGTTCCGATCCAACGAAAGGTGCGACTGCTCTCATATCATCCTCATCTCTGGATTTGTGATTCTAAAATCGACCCATAGAGCGGACTATGAATCATCAATTCTTCGTGGGTTCCCTGGGCTACTAGCCGTCCTTTATCCATTAAAAGGATACGATCGGCATTACGTACCGTACTAATCCGTTGGGCGATGACAAATACCGTACATTTTTTGAGGTGCATCAAGTCATCTAGTGCGGATTGAATTTGACGGGCGGTTTGAGCATCGACAGCGGAGGTACTATCATCAAGGATGAGTAATTTATAGTCGGTTAGTAGTGTCCTGGCGATCGCAATTCTTTGCCGTTGTCCGCCGGACAATCCAACTCCACGTTCTGCGACTACTGTATCGTAACCATTGGGTAAATCGCTAATAAAATCATGAATTTGGGCAGATTTAGCAGTAGCGATTACTTTCTCTAAAGAAGTATTCGGTAAGCCATAGGAAATATTAGTACGAATCGTACCGGAGAATAGTCTAGTCTCTTGTAAGACGATACCTATTTGCGATCGCAGGCTCCCTAACTGTAAATCTCGCACATCACAACCATCGATGCGGACTGCTCCTTCAGTAACTTCATAGAAGCGAGGAATTAAGTTAACGATCGTACTTTTACCAGAGCCAGTTGTACCCAATAAAGCGATTAATTCATTGGGTTTTGTCTCAAATGAAATTCCCTGAACGGCGAATGTTTCTGAGCCAGGATAACGGAATTGGACATTTTCAAATGAAATTCGACCGATGTAACCTTTGAGAGGAATTGCATTCGATCGATCTTTAATTTCAATTGGGGTATCGATAACTTCATATACTCGTTCGGCTGAAGCCGCAGCTTGCGCGATCGCCGGAGCCGCAAAACCAATTAGGAGAATCGGTTGGAGGATAAATAATAGATAAGTATTGAAAGCGACTAATTCGCCGATGGTCGATCGCTTATCGATCACTTCAATCCCCGCATAAGTAACAACGGCGAGTGTAATTAAATTACTCAGAAAAAAGACGATCGGAAAGGTATTCCGAATCGCTGCGATCGTTCGCATATTCACATTAATCAAGTCGCGATTAATCTCCTGATATCGGGACATTTCTAAGGATTCGCGGACAAAAGCCTTGACAATTCGCACGCCAGCGATATTTTCCTGAAGTACCCCGTTGAGATCGCCTAAGCGTTCCTGAGCTAGCCCAAATACTTTTTGATTTTTAATCAGGAAGTTCGCCAGAATTAACGCAGCTACGGGGACGAGGGCTAGACTGATTAGGGCTAATCGCCAATTCATTACTAGCAAAATAACTGAGGTAACGAATAGCGTGACGATCGAACTAACTACCTGAATTAAACTAGTACCTAAAAAAGAGCGGATTTGCTCTACGTCGCTGGTGATTCGAGTCAGCAATTGGGAAGTCTGGGCGCGATCGTGATAGCTAAAACTGAGATTTTCAATCCGATCGAAGATTTTATTTCGTAAGTCATAAGCGACTCCTTGAGATACTTTTTCTGCCCAAAAACTCTGCCCGAAATTGAACAAGCCGCGCCCTAAAGCTACTAACACCATCAATCCGGCACTATACAGCACCACTTGGAGATCTTTTTGCGTAATCCCGCGATCGATCGCCCAGCGAAATAACTGCGGTGTGATGGCATTTGTCACCGTGAGTAGAAGCAAGCTGATTACCGCGCCACTGACAATTAACCAGTATGTATGGAGACTGCGTAAAACGCGATTTAGAGGTTGCATATTACGAGAATGAGAGATCGACTAGATTGACGTGAATCTGGACTAAGAAGTCCAGCTTGAATTAGAGCATAACCAGATCGGAGAAATTAAAAGCTCGACCTGTCAACCATCGTTAAATCATGCCAATTCATCACATATCTGCACTTAAATCAGCAGTATCATCTGGCCTCTTACTTTCTGCCACTTGTGTTTCATGAGCCGCTGCATCCGCATCTAGTTGGGACTGAGCATCGCCAAAGTTTTCTTCTTGCTCATGAGTTGCTAAATAAGCCTCTGATTGTGGCTCAGGATCGCCAGGGACTGCATAATACATCTCTGGCTCAACCGCATAGTTATTGACTAAACCCTTAGAGTCAACGGCGTACCCTGCGATACTATCGACGCTATCGGCATCAGACTTGGGCGTATACTGATAATTTGCCCCTTCCCGTTCGCGCCGAGCGACTGTTTCACCTGGAAGGATGTGCGCGTCATCAGCATCATGCTCTACGGTATGTGGATTAGAGTGTCGATTAGGCATGGATATTTTCCATTAATAGTAGAGATTTCCCGATCGCAACAGTAGCAAAGTAAGTAGTAATTCTCTGTCCCCCGATAGGTACAAATATCGGGGGAATTTAGTAACCCATAAGGAGGAACTCTGGATCGCTCGCCTCCAAAATATCTCTAAAAAGAGAGTTTGTATCGATCGATCGAAGTGCAGGGTAGTCCAGCTCCTGGTGCCAGTTCGGGCGAGGCAATTCAAGCGATCGAGAAAGTCGCTAAAGCCGGATTACCGCAGGGGTTTGGGTATGAGTGGACGGGGACTTATCTTCAGGAGAAGGCTGCTGGCGGTACCACGGGGCTGATTTTTGGAATTGCGCTCGTGATTGTCTTTCTGGTATTAGCAGCGTAGTATGAAAGTTATACCGACCCGATTATGATCTTACTCACTGTGCCCCTGGCAATTTTGGGGGCGATAACGGCGATCTGGATTCGATCGAATATCTTGATGACAGATAGTCTATTCCCCCAAAAAGCCGGAAGTGGATCGTCACAAAGATGTCGTGACTGCTAGTCCGAAAGTCTGAGCAAAACAAGTTAACTCGCCGACTTCTGCTCAAATAGGTCGGCAGATGAGTAGGTAATCTCGCTCATTAGATAGAGCCAAAAATTCAAAACTTGCCTCAAGATCTATGTAGTACAGATCGATAAACCGATCCAACAAAGTGAGGATGTAACTTGAGGAGGAAGCCTTGGCTGCGATACACCTACCCGCACAAATATTAAATTCGGCTCACCAGTTAACAGCACCCAAATTTTAACCAATCGATCTACTCGAACAGATCGCCGAGACGATCGAGTTTTGTGGTACCAATGCGGCAGCGATCGATCGACATGGAGCCTATCCCGCCCAAGAGTTTGAGCTAATTACTAGTGCGGGTCAATAGACGGCACCTTTAGCCAGTAATCTCGGTGGATTGGGGCTGGGGATTGATGCTAGCTCAATCCATCAGTTACTGACGATCTTAAAAAATATTGGACGTGCCAATCTAGCAGTCGGGCGGATCTATGAGGGTCACGTAAATGGGCTACAACTGCTTCAGACTTTTGGCACTCGAAGACAGATTGAAACTTACGCCAAAGATGCTCGAACGCGCGGATTATTACCCCCTTACCCGGTCGAGCGGATCGTGCGAGATCTCAGTGCGATCGGCGGTAACTTTTTTACAGATCAAAGATGGCTTGGTACCGACATTAACCGCATTTAATTTTCCCAGAGCTAAAACACTGTCTCAAGCCTATTTAAAAACAGCTTTACCCGACACGATTTTTATCCCTTGGCGATTCGATCCTCGTCCCGATCGTCGGGCTGCTTGGCAATTGATTCAAGCCGCAATCCTCAGCTTAGGGCTTGTAAAGAAACAACTTCATGTTTTAGGATAGGCTAGAACAGCACCGATCGAGGCAGAATCGTGAACATGAGTAGTCGAGAGATCGATCGGTGTGAATGTGGAGAGTGTCAGGGAGGAAATGAAGTCATTGGCAAACAGCATGAGGAGCTAAATTTGTTGATGAGTCGTCTAGACGAACAACAACGAAGATGGGTGGTAGCACTAGAAGCAAAAAAAATCGGACATGGCGGAAGCAAGAAATTAAGTGAAACTAGCCAGCATGGGCGTGTTACTAAGCCATATGAGCATCAGACGATTACTCAAACAGCAGCAATATTCACTCACAGCCAATTGGAAATCAGTCGCAAGCACCCAGCATCCTCAGCGCGACCAACAATTCCGCTACATTCGGCGAGTCAAACAAATTTTCATTAATCTTAATTTTGAGTGATTCGGGCGGTAGTAATGGTGCTCGTGTTCGGAACTGGAACTACCAATTACAGCAACAGTTGGCAGACCAATTTAATCTTGAGGCGATGGTTTGTCACTATCCATCTGGTGCCTCTAAATGGAATCCGATCGAACATCGCTGGTTTAGCTTTATTTCCCTCAATTGGGCTGGTAAACCTCTTCGCTCTCTGCGGTGGATGACTGCTTTGATTCGCGGCACGACTACTAGCACCAGACTAACAGTCAAAGCCGCTCAACTCAAAGGGCACTATCCTACTCAAGTCAAAGTATCAGATGTTCAAATGGCGACTATGAATTTGACCCACCGCCGGATTTGTCCACAATGGAATTATCTCTTTCATCCCCGCCGGCAGTCTCTTCAAAAAGCATGAAGTTATTTCTTGACAAGCCCTTAGTAATGAAGAGCCAAAAGTTTTTCGTAATTTAATTTATCGATAGATATATTTAAGCAGTTGATAGTTGACAACTTTTTTAACCCAGTTTCTCGAATACTTTGAACATTGGTAGATACATCGAAAGCAGAATTACCGCTACCATCCCAGCCAAGAATACCATCATAATTGGTTCGAGAACACTAGTCAGAGCCTTAACAGCTTGTTCGACTTCATCTTCATAAAAGTCAGCAACTTTCATCATCATTGTATCTAACTCCCCAGTTTCCTCGCCGATGCTAATCATTTGAATAGCTAGGGGTGGAAAGACTTTTTCACGTTGGAGAGCAGTACTTAACATTCCCCCTTGCTGGACTTCTATTTTAGACTTTTCGATCGCATTAGAAATTACTTGATTTCCAGCCGTATCGCGGACGATATCGAGCGAGTTGAGAATTGGTACACCCGATCGAGTCAACGTCCCAAAAATTCGACAAAATCTGGCAGTTGCCGATTTTTCATTCAAGTCACCAAGAATCGGCATTTTCAAGAAAAACCGATCCATCGTTAGTTTACCGATTGGAGTTTTGTAATACTGATTATAAGCAAAAATCAATCCACCAACGACCACGATCGGAATGATTACCATCCAGCTAGTGAGGATACCACTAATCCCCAACATAAACAGCGTCAAGGCAGGTAACTCTGTCCCCAAACCTTTGAAAATACCTGCAAATACCGGAATCAAAAAAATCGTCATCCCCAAGAATACCAACAGTGCCAAAATTCCCACAGCTACAGGATAAGCCATTGCCCCTTTGACTTGATTCTTGAGGCGAGACATATCTTCTAGCACTTTAGCCAGACGATCGAGGACTTCATCGAGTACCCCACCCACTTCTCCAGCTTGCACCATACTCACATATAGCGCATCAAAACAGTCTGGGTGTCGGCGCATCGCATCCGAGAGGCTAATCCCCTGCTGGACATCGATACTAACTTGGGCGAGAACTTTTCGCAGTTTAGGATTACCACATTGCTCAGATAGTACTGTCAAACATCTCACCATTGCCACACCAGCATTTACCATCACTGCGAATTGGCGAGAGAATACCGCTTTGTCGCGAACCGTCACAGGATTGATCGCGGCTTCAAGATCTGATAAGTCGATTTTAGTGATATCGAAAGATTTGACTGGTCTAATATTTTGAATAAACTGATATTTTTGCTTGAGTTTTTTACGCGCAGAATCTACAGTTTGAGCATCAACTTTTTCCTGCTTGATATTTCCTCGGGAATCACGGACTTCAGCTATAAATGTTGGCATATATTTGGTGGATGGTGAATGGTGGATAGTGGATAGTGAATAACGTCAGTTCTGGTTAAAGATATTTGCCCAGTTATATTATTATTACTAACTGAAGTCTCTAGGCAACTCTTCTCCCGAACTGAGGTTAGTTAGGAATTGATGGGGTAAGCGGTAAAAAATATTTATTATTCACCATTCACCATCCACCATTCACTAATTAACGTCCATTTGTCGTCGCCACTGGTGTAGCTCCAATCAAGCGTTGGAGTTCTTCAGGTCTGGAGGATTTAGAGATGCCAACTTCAAAGGAAATAGTCCCTTCACGAATGTGTTTGGCGAGGATTGATTCCATCGTATTCATACCCAGTTTGGCTCCAGTTTGGATCGCACTATAGATCTGAGCGGTTTTACCTTCACGGATGAGGTTAGAGATCGCAGGAGTGACGATCATGATTTCCTGAACTAGGACTCGTCCGTATTCGCCAGGTTTGGGTTTTTTCTTTTGGACGAGAGCTTGACTGAAGACCGCGACGAGGGAGTTGGACAATTGGGCGCGGATTTGAGGCTGTTGTGCGGGGGGGAAGACATCTAGCATCCGATCGATCGTCTGAGCGGCTGAACTAGTATGGAGAGTACCCATAACTAAGTGTCCAGTTTCGGCAGCACTAATGGCTAAACTAATAGTTTCCAAATCCCGTAATTCTCCTACCATAATTACGTCTGGATCTTCTCGCAAGGCGGCTCTGAGGGCATTGGAGAAGCTTTTAGTATCTTCACCCTTTTGGCGTTGGTGGATGAGGCTTTTGATATTAGAAAATACATATTCAACCGGATCTTCGATCGTCAAAATATGCTCGGCGCGAGTCCGATTGATCAGGTCGATCATTGCTGCCATCGTCGTAGTTTTGCCAGAGCCAGTCGGCCCAGTTACTAAAATCAATCCTTTCGGGCGACTGCTCATTTCTCTCACGATGTCGGGTAAACCCATCTGGTCGAAGTTGGGGATTTTGGAAGACAGTGCCCGCAAACAAGCGGCATAGCAACCGCGTTCTTTATAAACATTGACTCGAAAACGTGCTAGTCCTTTTACCCCATAGGAGCAATCTATTTCCCAAGTTTGCTCTAGTTCCTTGCGCTGAGTATTATTGAGCATACTAAAGATCAGTTTTTGGCAATCTTGGGGACTGAGTGGTTCTTCGCCGACGGGCGCAAGTTTACCACTGACACGGAAATAGACGGGTGCACCTGCTTGAATGTGCATATCGGAACCACCCATTTCAACGAGTCGCTCCATTAGGTCTTCGATCGTTAGTTCAGACATAAGTTTAGGGGTTAGAGGTTAAGGGTTAGGCTTTAGGTTAGGATTTAGGCTTTAGATATGAGGTATGAGGTCAGGAGTGATTTAGGTTCGGGGGAACGCTTGCGTCCTCAATCCCTACCTCAAGCCTCAAGCCTAATTTTCAAATCTCGGAGTCATACAATAAGGACAATCCAACCACTCCGGTTTGAGTCCAGCAGAGCAGGTACGACAGACTAGGGTAGTTTTGCGCTTGGCTTTGAGTTCGGCTTCCAAACCGGAATCGGTAAAAGTGACTCGTTCGACCTCAGATAGAGTAGTCTGACCTTCTTGGACTAGTTGGAGACTATAGGATAGAAGAGTCTTCATCCCCTGTTGAACTGCGGTTTCCTTGATGATGGCGGAGGGAGCGCGTTGGTTGATCAGAGTAGCTAGCTCATCAGTAATCTGCATGACTTCGTAGACACCGATCCGCCCGCGATAGCCAACTCCGCTACAGTTCTTGCAGAGTTCGCCGCAAGCTTTGGCAGCTTCGATCGCATCGTTAGTCAGTTCGTTAGCTTTGTAGAAAGTGATAACCGCATCTCCAGAAGCAGACAACCCAAATCGACCGAGTTCTGCGCGAGTGGGAGTGTAGGGAATCCGACACTCAACACAAGCTTTGCGGAGTAGGCGTTGAGCGA
>Ga0209491_10006422_pt1 | contig 16310 bp, 25 predicted proteins | sample BON02_FD_187213 | JGI IMG/M metagenome (GOLD analysis project Ga0209491, IMG submission 187213) | Freshwater microbial communities from Lake Bonney liftoff mats and glacier meltwater in Antarctica - BON-02 (SPAdes) (version 2) | ecosystem: Environmental > Aquatic > Freshwater > Ice > Glacier...
GTATCTGTATGTATGTGTGTGTGTGTGTGTGTGTGTGTGTGTGTGTGTGTGTGTGTTTGTGTGCGTGCGTGTGTCTGTGTCTGTGTGTCTGTACGTGTGTGTTTATGCGTATATACATGCGTGTCTATATATGCGTGTACTCATGTTTTGCCGCAGTATAAAGGTTGCAGATGTGTGTGTACGCGTGTATGTCGAGTATGCACACGTGTATGTGCACGTATGCATGTATGTCGATCTCACCTCCACAACAGTGGTTGCAACTTTGCATACCTGCATGTAAATATGTCAATCTCCACTCAGCAGCATTGAAAATAATCTTTGCAAACATGCATGTATGTATGTCTGTCGATCACACTTGAACAACAGTGGATGTGATTTCTCCCACCTGAGCTGCGGCGTCAAGAATGCTAGCAAATTGCGGCAGCACGTGATACAGGGTTCAAGACATACTGGATCTGGCTATGGGGTGGCTTCGGTTAGTAGGATCGATAAAATTACAGGTCTCTTTTGCAAAAGAGCCCTATACAAGAGACAATATTCTGCAAAAGAGACCTATAATTTTGTCGATCCTACTAACCGTAGCCACCCCATACCAGATGCTAGACGGCACACCTTAGCTAGCCGCATCGCGACACGCAGCTTCGCTTCGGTTGCTTTACGTACTTATGCGCTAAAATGCGCTAAATTATTTCAAGTCTGATGCGCTCAAGAAAACGCATGAGCGCGTGTTAAGGGCGCAGCACATGTGCTGACCACATGTGTGGAGGTTCAATGGAAGCCACAAAATGGCGAAACACGACGCGAAGCGTCGCCTTGCCTCCGTATCCCCCCGCCTCCCCCCCTTTCGCCATGCGATAAATTCCTATTTCGCCACTCGCACACATACTCACACACATACACATGCCCCATGCACACAAATAGTGCTTGGAAAATGCATACTTTCTTCAAACTGTGCAGTCGCATGCACGCAGTTCGCGGCACACTTTGCAGCGAAATTACTGCTCTCACTATCCATAGTACATACATACATCCCTGCATCTATCGCCTCGCGTGGCAAGACTGTTGCCTGGCATGTCCTTGTCACTCGGCTGTTCCAGATTCCCTTCGTCAGCACAGAACGCCCACCAGGATGCATGCACACTTGATATAGGACAAGACATATAGGGCAAGATGTGGCCGACCAGATGGCACTTTCAACCCACAGCCAGCAAGTAGCCTGCGCCTGGCTCCCCACTCATGCCTAACCAATCATTGCTAAAATGGCAATGAAATGCTATTAATTATTTTGAGTGTGTTGTGCTCAAGAAGGACGCATAAACACGCGGTGATGCGTCGTACATGCACTGACCAGGTGTGTAGAAGGTCAAAGACAGCTGTGCAGTCCATCGCGACACGAAGCGTCGCCTGGCGTCCCTCCGACCCCCCGACCTCTGCTGTTAATGCTACCAATTCCTGCATGTGTATGTGCGTTTGCATGAATTTTTGCGTGCGTGTTCACCTTGTGTGTGTATGCGTGTGTGTGTGTGTGTTTTCGCACGTGTGTGTGCGTGTGAGTCTTCGTGTGTATGTGTGTGTGTGTGTATGTGTATGTATGTGTGTGTGTGTAAGAGAGACAGAGAGAGTGTGTGCTTGTGTTGCTGTGTTAATGATCACGCGTGTAACTGCGTGTTTGTGCATGTTTATGTGTGTTTGCATGAGTGCACGTGTATGCATGTGCTTTGGGGTGAATGCGTTTGGCAAATCGATGCGCATTGTTGTTTAGATGCACTTGTATTCGACAATGGTGTGTATATATTCGCAATAACTTCGTCTCTCCCATACACATCCACATAAGATCAAATCAGAGCAGAGAGCGAACGAGCATACATGCCACAATTGTATAAATATGTCAGTTTGTACAAAGGTGTCTGTTGTGTAATATAAACATGTATCATGATGTACGTGTATGCATCCATGCAAAACGTGTGTGTATATGTGTGTATTGATCTATGCATGTATGAACATATGTATATATGTGTGTAGGGGTGCCCAACTGTGTCCCTCGGTTGCTTTCCCTACTCATGCGATAAAATGCGCTAAATTGTTTCAAGTTTGATGTGCTGAAGAAGGACGCATGAGCGCGTGATAAGGGCTTGAAAATGTGCTGACCCTATGTGTGGAGGATCAATGGAAGCCATACAATGACGAAACAAAGGAGGCAACGACGCGTTGCCTCCGTATCCCCCCTTTCGCCAATTTCGCTAGTCTCCGCGCGAAACAGAGACACACCTATTAATAGACGAATACGAGAAGGACTTCCTTGCGATGTTCACATACAAAGCTGGATCGGGCACTGGGAGTTTGTGCCTGTTGTGGCGTCTGCGTGCGCAAAAAAAAAGGGGCGGCGTCGGTGCGCTTGTCTGTAATTCGTCGTCCGGGCGGTGCGGGTCACCTGTGACCAGCCACGGGCACATTGCAACTCAGCCTGACGTAGCTAGCACGAGACACGTGATGATCAGCTGCAGGATAAAAACGGAATGCTTAGGAAACTCCAGTCAGCGCCGCCCTGCGCGCAGCCGGCACCATACTAGGTGTGTTATTCTGAATCCACCACACTTGCGTGTGGCATCGCTAACCCGCGCGTCGCCGTGTGTAGAAGCAGTTTCTGCCGCTCGTGCTGTTGAAACTAGGTGCTCCCGAGCGACAGCTCTGTGAAAACGAAGCCGGAACTGGGACGGGTGCAAATGTCGCGCCTGCGCTGGCATTTTGCGTAGAATGCAGACAGCCAGCGATGCAGGGACATGCGCTTCGTCTGTTTTGTTATTTGGTCAGCTGATTTGAAATCGTCTGTGGGGCCGGCTCTTGGTGTGTGTACAGGCTGGGCTCGACGATGCCCATCCTGGTTGCGGCGTGGTTAGCGGTGGGACATGCGCGTTCGCCGAGTCACGGCCACCACGATTCTGCCATCCCCACTCCGCACAGTACAGATGCGTTTGTAAGTTCGTCGCTGCCGCGCCCACTGTCGGGGCTGGAGCGCATAAGCGGCAGAAACGCCCAAGCGGGAGTTTGCAGGACTGGCCATGGCGCACTGCCGTGCCGCCCGGGTGTGCGAAGCCTCAGTAAGGAACGCGGTCGCCCATTGAGCCCGTTTTTGTCGGCTCCTACAGGAGGCGCAGCAGCCGCCGCCAGTAGGGACTGGAACGCGCGAAAGAGCCACGTGCCGTCATCGTCGCGCGGATCGCCCGTGCATCACACGCAGGTGCCACGGCGTGAGCTGGGAGCCAGCACGCCTAGCCCGATGTCTCGTTCGCATCGCGGCCCGCGAGCAGTACGGAACGGAAAAACTGCCCTTGCAGCGGCTACCGCCCAAGAGTATGAGATCCTGAGCGAATCTGTCCTGTGGGAGAGTCCATATGGTGCCATGGCAGTGTATGAACGGACGGTGCGTTTCCCGGATCACAGTCCCGGCGGTGGCGACCCCGATGGTGACGATGACGGCGATGTGCCAGCGCTTTCCAAAAAACTCGATTCTTCTGCTGAGGGTAAGACAGTGCGCTGGCATATCGTTGGCTGCCCGCTTGGCAACTTTTCTTCGGTTGTCATCTTTCCCTACGACTCAAAGACAGGCACATGTTCGCTAATCCGGGAGTATTGTCCTGGTATTCACGATATCAAAAGCGGTATTCCTGGCGGGCTCTACGAAGAGCGCAAGCACGCTGATCTCTTGAATGCAGCGCGTGACGAGCTCAATGAGGAAGCCGGGCTTATGGGAGGAACGTGGTTTGCGCTGGCACCCGAGGGCATCCCACAGGACAAGTACTCACGAAATCGGCTGCACCCATATCTTGTGATTGACTCTTCAATCGACCCCAACCCGCGGAGGCAAGATGACACTGAGCAGATAGAGGTAGAGCACTTCGTATCGCTTGATGAAGCCAAGAGGCGGCTGCTAGCGGGCGATATGCCGGCCCCAGCAGCAATGGTAACGTTAATGGCTATTGACAAGCTCCGTGATTTGGGCTATGTGTCATGAAACACCGTTGTGTGATATGTGGGGTTGAATTGTGCTCTGTCGTCAGATAACCAACAAAACCAATTTGCATTCGCAATTGTTGTGGCCCCCGAACCAGCACACTGACAGGACACGATCGTTCTTTACAATAAAAATCACTGTGACGCATGAAATTCGAACTTGAAAATATGTGAAACAACCGAAATCGAATCAAGAAGGAACAAAGGGAAGACAGTTCAAAGCAGAGACAAATAAAGGCAATGGAAGTGACAGTCAGCCGCTACATCTCGTCCTGCTGTACCCTGGTATCGTGTTACTCCAGGGTACTCCCATCGAGCTGAGAAACAGGTAGAACCCGGCCAGGTTTCGCTGCATGGGCTTTCGTCACGATGCAGCATACAACTAGGAGGCTCACCAGTGCGGCGCACACGGTCGCCATGCGCACGTTGGCGTCTGCCATCTGTCCTGACGGGTCAATGGTGGCACCATATGCCTGCAACTCCACCCGCAGAAGTGCCTCCTCCATTTTGCCCACAGAAAGACCGCCGTGTGCTTCTCCCAAAGGCTGCTATTTTGGGACTCAAAGAACATGAGAAACATGAGATCTCCACACCCAGAACATGATCGGGCACTGCGAAAACAGTTTGTGCCTGTTGCGGCGTCTGCGTGTGCCAACACTGAGGTGGCGTTGGTGCGCTTTTCTCAGGCTATGACTCATCGTCCGGACGGTGCGGGTCACCAGTGACAAGTCACAGGCACATTGCAACGCAGGCCTGATGTTGCCAGTAGGAGACACGTGATGATCAGGATGATGGACCCGGAATGCGCAGGAACCTCCACCACGTACCATGTGGATCGTAAAAGCTGTAAGAGCACTTTCTACACCCTCATGACAGCCTACTGTCAAACTTGGATCCAGCCTGCATAGTGGTAATTTCTTTAGACCGTCTGGATATAAAAGTAAATATGCCTTGAAACTTGATAGTGGTCAAAATTGATTGATTTTGGGTGGAGAGGGAGGTAGATAGAGCGAGTGACCGATACATTAACGTCAAGGTAGACATGTGGAATGTAGTTCAATCTGTGTTTCGAGGAGGAAAATAATTCTCGATTAAGGCCCCCACTCTCTTGCCATGAACTTAAACAAGACCAACCCCTATTTGAATTTCCATTTCTAAAACAAGTCCTGTCCTCTCATCATCATTATATGTGAGTCCGAGGTATGGTTACAGGGGAAAGAAGAGAAGCGGGGGGGGGTAGAAAGAGAACACATTTGAGTGAGAACGTCACGATGACAAGAGCAATTCATCTATACCCGTGTATACAAAAGACACGTTAGATGAGAAGGGACAAGCCAGAGACACATGTGTACATGTGACGCTTGAATGCTTCTAACCTTGACAAAGATTCAACTAGTCGCTAAAGATTCAACCAGTTTCTTTCTGAAATAGCCGGCTGCTCGTGAACTGGATTGGAAAAAGACTTTCCAAAATGTACGTTTGACCTAAAAGGGCCTAAACTGAACGTTCTTATTCTTGACAAGATCTCGTTCGCGGGCGTTGCTCACTTGACGCGCGGCGGCAAGTCTTGTTTGTGGGCGCTGTATCGCTGTCCCCGATGCACAACTGTGGGATCTTAAAGAGAAAGTATTAGGCAAATTAACAAAAATTAAAGAATTGTGAAAAAATGAAGGAAAAAAATATGCACACAGAAGCGGAGAAAATAAACCAAACGCAGCTCAAAACCCGAGCGGCAAAAGGATGAGAAACCCAGCTAGGACAAATTCGCGCACAAAGTATTGTTTGATGTCGATGTGCCGAGATAATTTTCTGTGCACCGGATTCTCACTCACAGCAATGCAGGCAAGATTGTGTTCGTGGAGAGGAGTTGCTTTAGTTTGGGAATATCCAAATCAGTTAGTGTTTCATGCAGATAGATCGCTTCTTGGCCTGCTTGGCTAGCCGCGACAAATTCAGCCTCGGAGGTGTCAAGTGACACGTTATCTTGGCGCCGACTCTTCCAAGAGATGGGCCCGCCATTCATCATGGGAATGTATCCCGTGTGAGATCCTCAGATGTCAGTACCTCCGGCCCAATCCGCATCCACCCAGCCCCACAAAACGTTAGGGTTTCCGTGAGAGTCACGAAAGTAGCAAATCGTTAGATTCCAAGTACCGCGAAGGTAAGACAAAACGTGTTCAGCGGCAAGCATGTGACTTTTCCCTGGAAATTGCACATCAGAATATGCCCAAACAAGGTCTGGACGTGTCATTGTTACGAGATATCCTAGGCTGCCGACAATGCCGTGGTAGCGTGGATTGAAATCCGGGGCAGGATTCTTGTCAGAATTGCCTTTCTTGAGGTGTGTGTTCGGCTACGCTGGAGTGAGGTGAGGAGTGGCATTCCAGAAATTGTAGGTGCGTAAAATTTCCCCGGCTTGATGAGTTTGGGACAGATGCTTAGTACCTCACAGGTAGTGTTGTCGAGGTAATGTTGTAGGAGTAGTAGTCCGATGTAGTGTTGTAGAGCCCCCTCACAGGTGCCTTCAAAAGCGTCCAGAAGGTGTGCACGGAAAGCGTCAAGTGCCTGCTGATTGGCGCATGTGATGACGAAATCATCGATATGTGCACCTAGTAGGAGGCGAGCAACGTCAATCGTGTCGGTGCACATGCTCTCTTCAAATCCCACCATAGCACATTCTTCTTTTGCCAGGAAGTCGTTCATCGTAGTATGCCAAGCTCAAGCTGCAGAGGACATCCCGTAAAGTGGTTTAAGTAGGTGATACACATAGAGAGGATCTTCATCGTATCCTGGAGGTGAAGAAATATACCGTGACACCTGGCAATTATGGCCGTCTCTGGGCAGTTCAACGGTTCTCCCTGAACAAAAGCCTGAGAAATATTGACGTGATCAGTGAAAATATTTTGTTGTGTAGCCAAACTGAGAGTCGTGCCAAAACTGCTTGCAGCAGGTTCAGGGCTGAAAGCGTCATTGTAATCGTTGACACTGTCTTCGCCTTTTCGGCACATGTGTTGCCCTTGCACAAATAGCCTGAGGCGTACTTCACATTTGTCGAATCCTCCTCCTTTTTGCTTAATCTTGTAATTCAAACAGCTCGTGAAGACACGATCTTGCAGGGTGGTTGGTGAAAGGAGAACTTTCTGAAAGACATCACAACACGATAGGCCATCCATTTCACTTGTCTGACTTTTGATCCATTCAGCGTTCATGTCGCTTCACATCCCCTGACTGTGGTGCTTGGGGTTGGGTGCGCCTTTGGAGTAGCTGAACTGAACTCGACATAAACGCAAATGGCACTCATCACTGAAAGGAGTTTTTTCTGATATCTCAAAGTCATGTGATGACACTTGCGATGCGTCAAAAATTGTGCCGCTCACCATGCTGTCTAAGGCTGCAATCATGTTACGTGTAGTGTCAGAGCGTGGCTTGCAGCGAACGCCAAGGTCAAAAAGTGATTTGGCACCCGGTTTGGTTGTTTTGAAAGCTGTCATGATGCTCAAGTTGGCACCTTGCCCTTGCTTAGTCCTTGGTTCCGGGCTGGTGCAAAACAGTTGTGTCTGTACATTTTTCAAGGATGACGGTGAGATAAATTGCACAATCAAGACAGCTTTTGATGAGAATCTCTTGGCCTTGACTCCAACGACGCGCAATTTTCCCTCTAGTACCACGTGGTTTGAGACATAGTGTTTTGGCAGGCCAATCTCGACAGAATGACGTGCAAGTGCTTTTGTGATCTATGGTTCGCTGGTATCAGCAAGGTTGGCTTGTAGATTGATGCTGTGCCCTGTAATCTGCAGGTTGGCGAGTTCGCTGTAATTTGCAAGGTTGGCGTGTAGATTGATGCTGTGCCCGTACAAGCTCCTGCTTCTGCTTCTGTGGGTCCTTCTGCTGCTGTTCGTGGCTTTGATGCATGTGTTTCGGGTGGTCTCGACGCTGGTGGTGCTGGTCGAGTCAGTGAAAATACAGCAGCCTGCCGTGTCAATGTTTAATAATGATCTCCAAAAGTTGTCCTAAAGTCATCCGAAGGACTTTTTGCTCCAGATATATTGGCTGAGATATTTATCATTTAGTGCGATTTCATGGGTAAAATGGAAATTATCAACTGTAGACTGGCTGAAATCGAAAGCGAGTGGCACCGCGCCACGCGCCCTTCTAAACTCTTTCACGAAGCCAACTACAAGGTGCTTCGTCGTGTTCAACGGATGGGCACGCGACAGGCAAATCGTTGCCAGACATGACGCGTGGCAGCAAAGTGGTTGACAGGAGTGTAGCGTTTTCGCGTGTTTAATTTGCAGCAGGTACCGCGTGTGTGTCATTGCGTACATGTAGGGGCGAGTTGGCATTGTCATTTAAATCAGCAGTCTTTAAGATATATGAGTTAGAAGCGGTTTCGGCTGCACGCATCTGAGCGCGAGTGTATATTTGATTAGATGTCTCCATCGCGATCAAATTGATGTCATGTGTGTCCACCTCACGCATTTTAGACATTTCTTTCAGCATTGTTGGCGTGTTGCGATTAAGGCATGACGGGTCTTTGATAAGGAATTGAAGAGGATAGGACTTGCAATCTTCTACTTTGATCTTGTGTTGAAGGGTAATGCTGAACATCCAGATGCAAGATCTGGCTAAGTCATTATATAGGTATGTGTCTTCAATGAAACAATCACCAAATGATCCGTTCTTGACTAGACGGTGTTCATAAGGCAATTGAGCGATGACTCAGCTTCCAAAAGGTACGGCAACAGTTTTGCCATTGCCAACCAAAGCCAGCTGCATGCGATCGCGAGGTGTCTCAAGCTTGCCGTGGGTTTCTGGTGAAGCCCAGGGGTATACTTTCTTGATGATAAAATCCTTGGTTGCGTCATCCCAGAAACGGGTGGGCTTGTTAGCGTGTAACATAGACGTTCGGCTGTGCTCTCTAACGCAGCCATTTGCACCCTCCACGCGGGCTTACATCATATGGTTGTATACTACCACCAATTGGAGCACGATATCGTTTTCAGCGCAATATTCTTTGATTTCGTCAGGTTGAAATTCTTTAGCACTGTCTATTCGCAAGTAGCGAATCTTTCTGTCAGTGAGGGTGACGAATTGTTACAGAAGCGCAAGTGGAGACGCACGAGTTTTGGCAGGAAATGACACAAAATACTCGGTACCTTTATCCATGACCAATAGAAATACCAATTAAGATCGGGAAGACAGCCTAGACTGCAGGCCATGCACAGATCATGGATTGGGGGGATGCCTGCATCATGGATTGGAGGGATGCCTGCCAGGCGTTGAGAAACGTGGTGTTGTAGTATTGGCGCTTGGTGTAGCGCCTTCACCAATGGCGGTATCGTTGTCAGAAAAGGCGCGCGGCGGCAAAATAGTGATGTTTTCGGCAGGGTCTTTAGTAGCGTCTGACATATTACGCATCTGAGCAATGTCAGGATAGTCACAAGGGTTCTTTGATGTGTGCTGAAAGAGACGTGCCAAAGATTCAGTGATCGTAACAGTGGGGTCAATGGCATCTGAGATTGTGCTGAATTCTAAATCAAGGTGCTCTTACAGTTCTGTAAGTGGGGTTTGCGAGTCGAAGGCTGGTGCGATGGCTGTTGCTACTAGCGCCACTCTTTGTGGAGTTGACTTGGCCTTGCGTTTGGCCTTCGTTGTAGCTTTCACGTCATAGTGGCGACGACCCGGTGCTGCATCGCAAGCATTGCACCTGTGTGCCAGGTGCAGCGCTTCAAGTGGTTGCACTCAATACCCTTTGCCTGTAAGTTCAAAACAGTTTGGTGGTTATTGCACTGTCCGTGAGAAGTACGATACAGGGTGGTTCCGGGACATAGAAAGAACGTTTTTGACCCAGCCAGCGTGTTTCTAAGCACACACTGATGAAGCCAGCACCCAGCCTGCCAGCGTTGATGATGATGATTGCTTTTATTACTTTCAAAAGTAGTTTAGTACCCTTGTTTGAGGGTCTATGAAGTTCAAATTCATGAGAATTTGGGGTATCGGGTTTTAGACGGAATCGAACCGACGACCTAGGGATTGACAGTCCCTCGCTCTGACCAACTGAGCCACGCTTGCACGTGAGATCGTTTCTATGAGCCATTAAGAACTTGCCACCCCAGCCAGCGAGTTTCTACACCCCCCAGGACGCGCGGCAAGCGGAGGGGCTTTACCTTTGAAGTAATGAGATTTTACAAATCATTAAGAAAATCATGCGAAAAATCGTTCAGATTTTTCGTAAAGAAAATCTGAGATTTTCATAGAGAAAATTAAGATTTTCGTAAAGAAAATTAAGGCTTTCATAGAGAAAATCATTAAGAAAATCATTAAGAAACTGCCCAAGTCGCTGCAAGCGGGTTTCTAAATCACAGTGTAAGAAACTGGCCAAATTCCAGACTGCAGTTTCTATCTGCCAGTTTCTGTGTCCCGGAACCACCCTGTAGATTCCAGCCATTTCTCGTCGTTTAAGCATAAGCTCGTAGCGTTGTTGAAAGCTTCTCTCAATCCAATCCTGATTGAGGTAATCAGGCACGTAGCCCTCAGTATCCACATCGTTGATCTCGTCTAGAATGTTGAATAAATTGCCAGGATCAACAAATGAGCTGCCAGTCGGGCGCGTGGCAGCACAATTTTCAGAAGTGGCACGGGTCGGTAAATTTAATTTTGAGCAGCGCTTGGTAGGGGAAGACGCCATGTGTACTGTACGTATTGCATGGCAATTGTTGTCTTTGCATTGGGCGTCGTGATGGTGTTGCCATAGAGCGAAACAGTTTCGAGCGAAAATAAATCCTCTTTAGCATGGGATGGGCATCTGTGAAAGACCATAAAGCCTGTTTCAATGGGACAGCCCACTGGGATAAGACTGTCTGACATGGCTGGGTCATAAACAGATATGTCTGGCACAACTAACACAAAAGGTTTTCCGTGACTATCTTGCATTTCAACACCCATAAGAATGCCAGTCATGTGTTTTGCAAGGCCCATGGCCGGCTGCATGAGTAATGACATACCCGTGTGCTTCAGGATCTCTGACTTCCGCCCTGTGGCTCCTCGTTGTGCACCACTATCGAGTAATCCCACCAGAGCCCGGCCTGCCAGGCCTTGTTTCTGTTAAAATGGCATAGATCGTCGGATTCTGAGAACTTAAAGTCGCAGCAGCCGCGAGTTGGATCAGACAACGACCAGTGCGAATATATGCTACTGAGTCAGTGTGTACCGGAGGGTGGATCCCTAGCCCTAAGGGGGAATCGACAAGTGCGGTGACAGCTGGGATTAAATGAATGGATGATGGCTGGTGGAGAATGTTGATTGAAGACACACTGGAGAGACACAGTTTCGTTTCCTTGCGCAAAGCAATTAGCTCGCTCATCTCATCATCACTCAAGACTTCAATTGTAGGCGTGACAGAGGGAGTTTTGAGTGACAAATTCTTTTCAGCGCACAGTTCAAGTTCAAGCAACTCGTTCAACTGAGCATTGCGCAGACCAGGCACAGGTCTTAGACTGTTATACATTTCAATAGAGAGCACGTTTGCCCGCCACGCATTGGGAGAAGTTTCCCACGGCACAGCACGCTCGCGAAAATTGTGCTGGGGCACAAAATTGATACCATACAACCTTATTAAATTTTCTCACTGTGTACATGCGCCTGAAATCCAGAGCAGATTTTCCGCACGTCACAGCACGTGTATGAGTCTGGTTCAAATGAATGTTCGTACAGAAAAATAACGCGCTAAAGAAGGATGTGAGGTGAGAGCAACAGCGGCATTCACAGGAGAAGTGGTGGCAAGTTTGACCGTGACTTCAGAACACCAGTGGACTTTTGCTGCCGAAGTAGTAACTCCATACTCCTTGCCCTCACCATCACACTCCTCCTCCGCCTTGGCACTGCCACTAATCTTGCGGAGATGCGTTCTCTCAGTGCGCGATTCGACTGCGCCAGAAAAAGAACGTGCTAAGGAAGGATGTGAGGTGAGAGTAGGCTAAGTGGTGGCGAGTTTGACTCCAGAACACCTGTTGACTTTTGCTGCCTAAGTAGAAACTCCATGCTCCTCGCCCTCACCATCACACTCCTCCTCCACCTTGGCACTGCCACTGATCTTGCGGAGATGTGCTCTCCCAGCACGCAATTCGAGAAGCTCACGTATCTGCTCACCATCCAAGATCTCTATGCGCTGTTGCATCGCCTACCGAGATCGAGGGGCCATCTTTGGGCACGCAAGGCCATTCACCAAGTGTTCAGTACTATCACAAGAGTAGCACATCATTTCATTGCAAACTGCAGGTTCGGACCTGCTGCATTCAGCGCTGTCTCGATCAATTGACTGTCTGTGAGTAGACATGCTGGCAACGGGGACCATTGGCGACACCAGACAAGCACATCTGGTGTAGTGATTGGTGCAGCCAGCGAGGCAGCTGCAGGAGCGCACAAATACAGCAGCGTGGTTGTCGAACGCTGTCAACTCTGTGCTTATGCGAGCACGAACCAGACGAGCACGTCTGGTGTAATGGTAGGTTCAGCTGGCGAAGCAGCTGAAGGCATTTATGCAGCCGGCAAAGCAGCTGCAGGCGTTGGGGATATTGGGAGCGCAAGCCGTTCACGGCAACAGGCTATAACCAGCAATTTCTCTATACCTGTGTATACAAAAGACACGTTAGATGAGAAGGGACAAGCCAGAGACACATGAACAAGAGTACATGTGACGCTGTAATGCTCTTAAACTTGACAAAGAATCAACCAGTCGTTGGCAAGCTGAATTTTTTAATTTGAGAGTGTTTAGAAAAGATTAACCTCAGCAAGAGGAGCAAGAAACCATGAGATTGAAAGACACTGAGTTCGCAGCTATCAAGCTCCCCAGATACCTAGTGGGGGAAGGGGCGAAAGTCAAGTGGGGTGGGCACTTGTGTGTGGTTTGATGAAGTAGTGTCGCCTTCGACGAGAGAGCTCAACACAACACCAGATGACCCAGGGTTCATGACCTGACAGTCAGCAGCTCCACCTGCAGAAGAGCACGCGGCAGCCACGCCAATGACACAGCAGGCTGCAGCATTTTCACGGACTCGACCAACACCACCAGCGTCGAGACCGCCCGAAACACTTGTATCAAAACCACGAACAGTGGCAGAAGAAACCACAGAAGCAGAAGCAGGAGCTTGTACGGGCACAGCATCTCGCACGCAAAGGGGCAGCAGCCAAAAACGCATTCAAACAGCCATCCTCAAAGCCACGGCCCGCAGAAACAGCGAGAGAAGGCGCAGAAACAGGAACCCCCCCCCCTTTGGAAAGGTTCGCTGCACCCAAGGTACGGCGTCTGCCCCCGCGAGAACCACCCCTAGGAGCACCTGTCCTGGTACCACCTCCACGGGAGTCATCACCTGAACCCAAGCGAGGCAGCGCAAGACTGAGCACAGACATATGACAATGGGTGGCGCAGCCAAAAGCAATGGCCCTACCAAAGCTGAACTAGCCAGCTGCTCACGAACTGGAACACAAAAAAGACTTTCCAAAAGGTACATTTGACCCAAAAGGAACTAAATTCGACATTCTTATTCGTGACAAGATCGTGTTCGTGGGCGTTGCTCACTTGACACGCGGTGGCAAATCTTGTTCGTGGGCGCTGTATAGCTACAAGAGCAGGGGGGGGAGTAGAACAAGGAAGGAGCGGGGGAAAGGGTAGAAAGACTGGGAGTATGTATTTGAGTGATTTTGATACAGTGACAAGCAGGAGATCATACTTGATCTTCCATTTGGATTCCAATAAACAACATTTCTTCTTCTACAGTGACAAGTGCGTTGTGTGTAACCATTATAGTACAATAACTACATACGACAAACATGTGGAAAATTCGGAGATTTCGCTTTTACTTTCCTATTGATTGATCATAGTGATAGGCTGATTCTGAGATTTTCCATACAAATTGAAATGTTTGTGACGTTGATAAACTTTCGCCTGGGACCTTTAAATTGATGACAGAGCGGTCCCAGGCCAAATCTAAGATTCAAATGTGTAGATGAGCACATCTGGCTTAGATTGCTCACTTATCATTCAGTCGACACAACTTTCAAAATCAATCACTTGTCTGTATTCCAAAAAAAAGGGATTTACTAATAATCGAAAAACTTGAAGTTGCTCATCTGAATTTTATCCTGCAGCACGATAAAAGCAATTGAGAGATCCGACTCGCATGGCTCCTCCCTGGAAATGCCCACCCCATCTCGATAATATAATCAGACCCCACACATTTTTTTTTAAATTCAATACAACTAGTGATAAAGCATAGTGAAGACACGCCCACGAACAAGGCCTGCCGTCGCGCGCCACGGGCCGCCCACGAACGCGATCGGATCACAAACGAGATAGTTTGGTCTAGACATGTTTTATGCTGCTTTTTCTGGAGTCCCAACGGTCTTTTTTTAGGGCTCACGTTTCAGAAACAACAGAGAGCGGTGCGAGGATCGTTTACGAGTTTTGAATGAAGGCGTCTGGCATAATGATCTCATTGCTCGTCCCCAAGCGTTGACCCTACCCCAGGCAACGTTATTGCTGGTTATGTCCCTAAATCCCGATTTCCACAAACGTTATCATGGTATTGTAAGATGTACAGGATATCTTGTCACGATGACACGCCCGGACCTTGCCTGGTCGTATTCTGAATTAAGGAAATACGTCCAATTTCCTGGACTGTCACATATGGAGGCAGCTGAACACGTTCTACGTCACTTACGGGCTACTTGGAACGAAACTATCACTTACACACGCAGAAATCGCCGTGTAAATGAACTATGGGGTTGGGTTGATACAGATTGGGCTGGCGACACCGATACCCATCGGTCTCACACAGGCTACATTTTGTTGTTGAACTGTGATCCAATTTCCTGGAAACTTTGAAAGTTGCTGACAAGATAATGTTTCTCTTTCGACTTAAAATTCGTCGCAGCCAGCCAGGCGGCCCAGAAAGTGGTAAATCTACGCGAGGCAATCCGTGATTTTGGATACCAGCAATCTGCAGTAACTGACATCTTTGAGGACAACTTGGCATACATCACTATGAGCGAAACCCCTGTCCGCAGAAATTCTTCTCGACACATTGATATCCGTCGATATCTAGTTCGTGAGTTGGCCAAAACCGGAATTGTTAAACTTATTCCATTTCGCATACACAAAATAGTGGCTGATACATTAACCGTGCCGAAACGTATGCCTTCGCCAGCTTGTATTGCGCATCGCAAAGTCATGTTAGGACAAGTCCCCTTTTCTTTGAAATTTGTAGGTGGCTGTCGCGGTCGCACGTCTATCTCTGCACGAAAACCAGGAATTTAGATGTTCAAACACGCCCGGAGTGCGCGCCAGTCAATTGGTTGACGAGGCGCATGATGGTGATGTTTATTTCTGTTTTCCTTTCGTGCTGGTGCTGTTGATTTGACATGGAGGGGTCACCATGGTTTGTTGGAAACGTGACAAAAGCTAACTGATAGCCATCCTGGGTGCGAACTCATTGGAGTAGACTGCAACTATTACATTGCCACAACGCTATGGGGCTACAGTACTCAAGGCAAAGTGACGTCAGATTTACAGGGTCTAATCTACTGCCCGAAGTCACCCCACGCATCAATGAACCCCTCGATATCCGCCAAGCTGATGTTTATACTTTCTCTCTGTCTCTCTCTTTCTCCTTTAAGATGGTGAGATTTTGTCCTTCTTTCTTTCTTTCTTTCTGAGACTTTCCTCGGGGGCCATTGAAGAATTTCTGGGTATTTTTGGCGATTTTTTTGGTTGCTGAACTCCCTCCAAATTTTTTTGGACACAAGAAATCACTCACATTTTGTCAACGGTGTCGTCACACATTTTGTTTCATATAAAATATATGACCTGCAGCTCATTTTTAATAAGGAAAGTTTCATTGTTCACCATTCTGTGATGCATGTGATTTGAAGTATCTTATTCTGTCTACCAATTTATTGGTGGTGCAAAACATTCGAACTCCAACACTCGGTGATTACAATGACACAATTTGTACCAAACAGTGACGAAGAACGTGTCAAATAACAAACCCTTTGTCAAACCAAACCTCGCAAAATGAGGATTGAAAGAATCGGAGGGTCGCGCCTAGATACAGATCCAGAGGTATGGGGTCTCGATCAAACAACATGGGAGCTGATGTGGGCGGGAGAAGTAGCCATGCGAAAGAGCATTCCCGCTCTAAGGCAAGCTGAATACGAGAGTATTTCCGACTTGCCTAGAATTCAGAAGAGTTATAGAGAGAAAGCATTAGTGGTGATACCACCGGCAATGAGGTTATGTGCAA
>Ga0209491_10006423_pt1 | contig 16308 bp, 17 predicted proteins | sample BON02_FD_187213 | JGI IMG/M metagenome (GOLD analysis project Ga0209491, IMG submission 187213) | Freshwater microbial communities from Lake Bonney liftoff mats and glacier meltwater in Antarctica - BON-02 (SPAdes) (version 2) | ecosystem: Environmental > Aquatic > Freshwater > Ice > Glacier...
AATTTATTATGCCTCCACAACGTATAGTTCTTTCAGCTTTCCAACAGTGTAGTCAACTTCTTCTATCGTATTAAAACGGCTGAAAGAGAATCGAACTGCGTCTCTTTCTGCTGTATGATTGATAGCTCTAAGCACATGTGAGCCAACGCTGGCTCCAGAACTGCAAGCCGAACCACCCGAGGCAGATACTCCTTCCAAGTCAAGATTGAAAAGTAACATGCCACTATTTGCCTCAGATGGAGGTAAGCTCACACTTAACACAGTGTAAAGACTTTTATCCATGTCAGCAGAAAGACCATTGAAATCAACTCCTGGAATCTCTTGAGTAAGGCTTTGAATGAAATGCTTTTTGATAGATTCTACATGTACTTTATGTTCAACCATGTCTTCATAGGCGATCTCCAATGCTTTAGCAATCCCAATTATTCCAATCACATTTTCTGTTCCACCACGCATATTCCTCTCCTGAGCGCCTCCATGAATTAATGGATGGATTTTCTTATCCTTTTTCACATAAAGAAATCCAGAACCTTTTGGTCCATGAAATTTATGTCCACCAGCAACTATTGAATCCACTGGAAGAGTTTTCATGTCATGTACATAATGCCCCATGGTCTGAACTGTATCTGAGTGGAAAAATGCTCCGTATTCTTTTGCAAGCGATCCAATTCGATTGAGATCATTCAAATTCCCAATCTCATTATTCCCATGCATCAGTGAAACGAAACTTTTTGGATTTGCTTTCAGCAGCTCCTCTAGCTGAGTCATATCCAGGTCACCGCTAGCATTCACGCCCAGTATACTAAGCTTGATATGTCCTTTTTTCTCACACATTTGCAACGTATGCAACACCGCATGATGCTCGAGCGGAGAGGTGATCGCATGGGTGATGCCATGGCTTTCTATCCCGCAAACAATCGCAGTATTATCAGCTTCAGTACCACCCGAAGTAAAAAAAATCTCTGCTGGCGTAGCATTTAGCAATTCAGCCACTTTCTTTCGTGATCTCTCGATAGCCGTCCTCACTTCTCTACCAAAACTGTGGACAGAAGAAGGGTTGCCGTAATGATCTCTCATATACGGAATCATGGCATCGATTACTCGATCATCCATTGCGGTGGTAGCTGCGTTGTCGAAATAGATTTTCATTGCACTCGTTTTTGGGTTGTATATTCTTTTTAAATATCTGCAATTATGCCAGTAACATAATTGCATTACTTTAAATGCTAGAAGACCCCTCACCGAAAGACAGGCGGTGAATATGTCCCGATAGCTATCTGGTGTCCGAAAAAGCTCAATACTAGTGTTTATCAGATATTAAGCTGCTTTTGTTTTTTACTGCAAGAAAAGCAGAGATAATCACATTCTCATTTTTGCAAAGCTCAAATCATGGACGCATTCACCACTTCTTTGATATCTGCAATAAGCTTCTTTGCCAAATGCTCAGCTGTAGCTTCTGATTCAGATTCGGAGTAAATACGTATAATAGGCTCCGTATTTGACTTTCGTAAATGTACCCATTCCTTTTCAAATTCGATTTTTACACCGTCTATATCATTGATAGGGTGACTTTTATACTTATTTTTGATCTCAAGCAAAATAGTATCGACGTTAATCTCAGGAGTGAGTTCGATTTTATTTTTTGAAATATGGTAGTTAGGATATGTTGCTCGGAGCCTTGAAATTGTCTTACCGAAATTAGCCAAATGTGTCAAAAACAAACCAATTCCCACCAAGGCATCACGTCCATAGTGAGAAGCCGGGTAGATAATACCACCATTCCCTTCACCACCGATCACTGCATCCACAGCTTTCATTTGATTGACTACATTCACTTCTCCTACCGCTGACGCAGTATATACACCGCCTCGTTTCTCTGTCACATCACGAAGTGCTCGTGTAGAACTTAGGTTAGAAACAGTATTTCCCGGAGTCTTTGAAAGCACGTAATCGGCTACAGCGACCAAAGTATATTCTTCGCCGAAGGCTGATCCGTCTTCATTGATAAAGGCCAATCTATCCACATCAGGATCGACAACAATGCCCAGATCGTAGCTTCCCCGCTCTAGCTTGTGGCAGATATCTCTCAGATTCTCAGGAAGTGGCTCTGGATTGTGAGGGAAGTGACCATCTGGTGTGCAGAACATTTCTTCGATTTCTGTCACTCCAAGTGCTCTCAAAAGCATAGGTACAGCTATTCCACCGGTGGAATTAACCCCATCTACTACTACTTTGAAGTTTCTGGCTTTGATCGCTTCTACATCTACCAATTCCAGATCCAACACGTGCTGAATATGACGCTCGATGTAATCGTGGATCTGAGAATAGCTGCCGAGTTTTTTCACTTCCGCAAAAGAAAAATCTTCATTCTCAGCTTTCTCTAAAATGGCCTTTCCTTCATCATCTGAGATGAATTCTCCTTTATCATTCAAAAGCTTCAATGCATTCCACTGAACGGGATTATGACTTGCAGTAAGGATAATTCCCCCACCTGCTTTTTCCAAAGGAACAGCAAATTCCACAGTGGGCGTAGTGCTCAAGCCCAAGTCAATCACATGGATTCCCATGCCTTGTAGCGTAGCGGATACTAATCCAGAAACCATTTCACCCGAAATACGGGCATCTCTTCCAATGATTACTTTAGGATTGTTGGTTTTCTCGAGTACCCAAGCTCCATATGCAGAAGCAAATTTGACAATATCAATGGGAGTAAGGCCATCACCGGCTTTTCCACCGATAGTTCCTCTGATGCCAGAGATTGATTTAATTAGTGACACGTACAGTAATTTGATTAGGTTAAAAACTGATAAATCCTATCGGCTGACAGGATTGATTTTACTTGAATTTAGAGAGGACTTTGTCGACTTCGTTGTCAGGATTTCCACAGTCGGCATCGCCATCCATGGTCTTTCCACAAAACCCACATGTCGCCCCTTCTTTATTCAAAAATGGACTTTGGGAGGCACAAGTACCCTTGAATTCTCCGTTTTTGAGGAATAAGAGCCTTACCGACATCAAAATGAAGAATAAAGCAACGAAACCAAGTGTTAGAAATACGGTTGTCATAACGAATAAATTTGCGCAAATTTAAGGCTTTACTTCGAAAACGTTCCTAATTCAAGCATAGTTTCCTCACCCATGATAAATTTGAGTACCCGAGCCGAAAAATTGGCTGCTTTTGACAGATTACTAACTATCATGGATGAACTCAGGGAAAAATGTCCTTGGGATAAAAAGCAAACGACAGAGAGTCTCAGACATTTGACAATCGAAGAAACTTTTGAACTTTCAGATGCAATTCTCGAAGGAGATCCCGATGAGATCAAAAAAGAATTGGGCGATATTCTCCTCCACCTCGTGTTTTATGCAAGAATCGGATCAGAGGAAGGCAACTTCGATATGAAAACGATGATTGATGCGCTGTGTGAAAAACTAATCCGTCGTCATCCGCATATCTATGGAGACGTCAAAGCTGAAGACGAAGAAGCGGTAAAGCAGAATTGGGAGAAAATAAAATTGACTGAAAAAGGTAATAAATCTGTCCTTGGCGGAGTTCCAAAATCACTTCCAGCATTGATCAAAGCAATGCGAATTCAGGAAAAAGCTCGCGGGGTAGGTTTTGACTGGGAAGAAAAAAATCAAGTTTGGGAGAAAGTGGAAGAAGAAATGCAGGAATTCAAAGATGAATTCAATGTAGCTGACGAAAAAGAAATCGATCAGGAAAAAGCCAGTGGAGAATTCGGCGATTTGATGTTTTCTTTGATCAACTATGCCAGATTTATAGATATCAATCCAGAGGAAGCTTTGGAGCGAACCAACAAGAAATTTATAAAGCGATTTCAATACCTGGAAAGTAAGGCAAAAGAGTCTGGCAAAATATTAAGCGAGATGACCTTGGCCGAGATGGATGTGTATTGGAATGAAGCTAAAAAGAAGTAAACAGTTGGCAGTTAGTAGTTAAAAAAAACTTAAATAGAACTTTTAAGGTTCTTTTATTATCTCTGTAAAAATCTAAAAATGTCGAACAAAATAATATTCACAAAAGAAGCTCCAGCACCGATTGGACCATATTCTCAGGCAGTTTTGGCAGGAAACACGCTTTACGTTTCTGGACAAATCGCCTTAGACTCCGTTACTGGCGAACTGATCAATGAGAACATCACAGAGGAAACTCATGCGGTAATGAAAAACATGGAGGCAGTTCTGAGAGCAGCCGATTACACATTTAGTGATATTGTCAAATGCAGCATTTTCATCAAAAGCATGGACGAGTTTGCCACAATCAACGACGCATATGGTCAGTACTTCAAATCGAACCCGCCAGCGCGAGAAACAGTAGAAGTAAGTAAGCTTCCCAAAAATGTAAATGTAGAAATCTCTTGCATCGCCGTTAAATAACGAATTTTGAACTTTTTACCCTACGATAGCGAAACCTTAGTCAGCGCTCTTTCAAAAGAAGAAGTCTTAGGACATTTGAATCGTGTGACGAAAGAAGTCAATTTCTTAGACCTAAGAACCCAAACCCGAGGAAACATTATTTTCAATGGCTTAGTAGGGCGTAAAGGATTTAGAATTTCTAAAGTAGTGGACAGAGCCGACACTTTTCTCCCGCTGATTTTGGGTAAAGTCGAAGCCACACCCCGGGGAAGTATTATATTTATCAATTACCGTTTCTTCCCAGGAGCATTATTTTTTTTGGGTTTCTGGTCAATCATTCTGGTAGCTTTCACTGCATTTTATTCCTTTCTCACACCCAATTATGGGTATGCTACACTCTGCTTTACAATAGCCCTAGTCAATTATGTAATAGCTATGTACTTGTTCAACAGGCAGGTCAAATCTTCTCGCAAAGTTTTTCACCAGTTAATCAATTTCCAAATGAAGGATTAAGCCTTCTATTTCTAGGGAACAATGGCATTTGAGGTTAAATTAGCCTCGAAAAAAAGATTCAATTAATCATACAAATATGAGTATCCGCATAGAGAAAGACACTATGGGACCTGTAGAGGTGCCTGCTGACAAATACTGGGGCGCACAGACCCAACGATCCATCAACAACTTCAAAATAGGAGGCGAGAAGAACCGAATGCCAATCGAAATCACCCATGCATTCGCAATTTTGAAAAAAGCCGCTGCGCAAACTAATGCTGAGCTAGGCGTTTTGGATCAGGATAAAGCTGATATCATCGGCAAAGTATGTGATGAAATTTTGGAAGGAACCCTCGATGATCAGTTCCCTCTGGTGGTATGGCAGACGGGATCGGGCACTCAATCCAACATGAACTCAAATGAGGTGATCGCTTATCGAGCGCATGTACTTTTAGGAGGTTCTTTGGAAGATTTGAAAAAGAAAATCCACCCAAATGATGACGTAAATAAGTCGCAGTCATCCAATGACACCTACCCTACTGCTATGCACATTGCTGCATACAAAATGGTGATGGAGACGACTATCCCTGGTGTGGAAAAACTCAGAGATACCTTAGCCCAAAAAGTCGAGGCATTCAAAGATGTGGTGAAAATCGGACGTACACACTTTATGGACGCCACACCGCTTACACTAGGACAAGAATTTAGCGGATATGTAGCCCAACTTAATCATGGCTTAAAAGCTTTGAGAAACACGTTGTCGCATCTTTCAGAATTAGCTTTGGGAGGAACCGCAGTAGGAACTGGCCTGAATACACCAAAAGGATATTCTGAGCTAGTTGCAAAGAAAATTGCTGAACTATCAGGTCAGCCATTTGTGACTGCAGAAAATAAATTTGAAGCACTTGCAGCTCATGATGCCATGGTAGAAACTCATGGAGCATTGAAGCAATTGGCCGTTTCTCTGATGAAAATAGCCAATGACGTGAGAATGCTATCTTCAGGGCCAAGATCTGGAATTGGCGAAATTTTGATTCCTGAAAATGAGCCAGGTTCATCCATCATGCCAGGCAAGGTCAACCCAACACAAGTAGAAGCCATAACTATGGTAGCTGCTCAGGTAATGGGCAATGATGTTGCTATCTCTATTGGAGGTTCCAATGGCCACTTCGAACTGAACGTCTTCAAGCCAATGATCGCTGCTAACTTCCTTCAATCTGCCCGTCTTATCGGTGACGCATGCATGTCTTTCAACGATAACTGTGCAATTGGAATCGAACCAAATACGCCGATGATTCAGAGACATTTGGAGAATTCCCTCATGCTAGTGACAGCGCTGAACCCACATATTGGTTATGAAAATGCTGCTGCCATTGCTAAGAAAGCACATAAGGAAGGTACTAGCCTAAGAGAAGCAGCTATCGCGTTGAATCTGCTGACTTCGGAGCAATTCACTGACTGGGTGAAACCTGAAGAAATGACTGGAGGACTGAAGTAAAATTCTTATCACATTAAATCAAAAAAGGCTCCGTCACGTGATGACGGAGCCTTTTTTATGCTACTCTTTTTTAGTCGTTCGGAGTCAGCGGATTTGACTTTCGTATCAATCCATCTGGCAATTCCCCCTCAGTACTTGCTACTATAGTACAAACTGTGGCATCTCCCGTGACATTTACTACGGTTCGGAACATATCCAAAATCCTGTCTGGTGCGATGATCAATGCGATACCAGCAGCAGGAACACCAATCGATTCTAATACGATAATCAACATAATCAATCCAGCACCTGGAACTCCAGCCGATCCGATGGAAGCTAGGGTAGCAGTCAACACGATCATCAATTGCTGAGTCAAACTCAAATCCATCCCCAAAGCCTGTGCAATAAACACTGCTGCGACACCTTGGTACAGACTGGTGCCATCCATATTAACTGTAGCACCTAGAGGCAGTACAAAACTGGAAATCTCTTCCGAGACACCTAATTCTTCCTCCACTTGCTTCATTGTCACTGGAAGCGTAGCAGAGCTCGAACTTGTAGAAAATGCTAAGAGCTGAGCAGGCCTGATGGCTCTGAAAAAGTCCAAGTATTTCACTTTCGTGAAAGCCATCAAAATCAATGGGTAAACGACCAATATCATGGTAAAAAGTCCACCCAAAACTACCAAACTGTATTTCAATAATGCCATCAATAACTGAACTGCAGAATCTGGATTTTCACCTGCAATCTCTACAATCAAGGAAGCCATCAAGGCAAAGACTCCAAAAGGAGCAAGCATCATAATGTAATTTACGATCTGAATAATGACATCATTCAATCCATCGAAAAATGCAATCACTGGCGCAGCCTTACTTTTTTGCACTTGCAAAAGGGCAATACCTACGAGAATTGCGAAGAAAACCACTTGTAGCATGGCTGCATTATCAGTAGTCGCTCTGAAAATATTATCTGGAACAATATCCACCAAAGGCTGCAATGGGCTTTGCTTTTGTAATTCTGCCGCCTGTCCAAGTCTGGATCCTGCATCGCCTTCGTACAAACTCATTAAACTCTCACGCGTTTCTGGAGGCAAGCTTTTGCCAGGCTGAAATACATTTACCAGCACCAAACCAATTGTCACTGCCAAAACCGTAGTCACCACATAGGTCCCGATTGTTTTTCCACCTATTCTGCTCAATTTGGATACATCGCCTAAATTAGAAACTCCAACAATCAAGGATGCTAAGACCAAAGGTACAGCTATCATTTTCAGGCCGTTGATGAAAATCGTTCCAAATGGCTTGATATAATCTAGTGTGAAAGAATTGGGAATGGAGGTCTTAATTACCAATAAGCCAAAAATCAACCCCAGAACAAGTCCGATGATAATTTGGGTATGTAAGGGGATCTTTTTAAACATATACTTGGGTTTAGAAGTCTTGTAGTTTATTACTTTTTGACAGCAAGATATAATCAGCAATGACAAGAGCTGCCATTGCCTCCACGATCGGCACCGCTCTTGGTACGACACATGGATCGTGGCGTCCTTTTCCTGAAACTACCACATTCTCACCAGCTTCATTCACTGAATCCTGATCTTTCATTATAGTAGCTACTGGCTTAAATGCCACGTTGAAATAAATATCTTCTCCGTTAGATATACCACCTTGGATTCCTCCAGAGTGATTGCTCAGTGTACGTACTTTATCTCCCTCTTGAACAAACGTATCATTGTGCGCTGAACCTCTCATTTTCACACCTTCGAAGCCACTTCCATACTCAAAACCTTTCACAGCATTGATGCTCAGCATGGCTTTGCCTAGCTCGGCATGCAATCTATCAAAGACTGGCTCTCCGATTCCGACAGGCGTATTTTTGATCACACAGCTAACTACTCCGCCTATTGTATCCCGATCTTTCCTTACCGAATCGATCAATTCTATCATCTCCTCGGCCACTACTGGATCTGGACACCTTACGATGTTTTCCTCAGCCTTAGCAAGGTCTAACTCAGTATAACTTTTAGCGAGTTTCAGGTCACCTACCTGAGAAACATAGGCTTGAATACTGATTCCTTTTGTTTCCAAAAGCTGTTTTGCAATCGCACCAGCAACTACACGAGCTGCGGTTTCTCTTGCAGAGCTTCTTCCACCACCGCGAAAGTCTCTCAGTCCATACTTTTCAAAATAGGTGAAATCAGCGTGTGAAGGACGAAACTTATCTGAAATATGAGAATAATCTTTGCTTTTTTGATCTGAATTAGTGATCACAATCCCAATAGGAGTGCCTGTGGTCACTCCTTCAAAAACCCCGGATTTGATCTCAAATTCATCTTCTTCCTTACGCTGAGTGGTGATTTTGGACTGACCGGGCTTCCTTCGCTGCATCTCTGCTACAAGTTTAGCCTCATCTATCTTCAGTCCTGCTGGGCATCCTTCGATGATTACCCCTAAAGCTAATCCGTGTGATTCACCAAACGTGGTGATCTTGAATAGCTTTCCAAATGAATTGCCCATTATCTCTTTCTAATTATCAATACAGACAGTAATGCCACTGCTATGAGCAGCAAAACGTTGATTGCGACCGTAAAATAGTATTTATATTTCTCGTTTAAAAACCGATTATCTTCTGTGGAAATACGATCATAAAGCCCACCTAATCTCTGACTGGAAATTGCTTGGTTGACCTTACTTTCACCGACCACAGAGATTTTAGCCTGAGGTCTCAAGGTGTCATATACCGCGCGCTCGGGATCAAAGTAAACCCATTCAAAGTTCTTCCCTAGATCTACTTCTCCTGCCTCATTGATGGTAATGTAATAATTGAATTCCTTGATTCCTGACACTCTCCCATAGCCTCGATTAATCTGCTGGCGGACATTCGGGTCATAGGTGTTCAAATTAGCAACAGAAAGTCTTTTGGGAGCTGAGACCGCATTGATATTTCCCACGCCACTTATCCCGAAATTGTAGTCGAAACCCTGACCTGTTTCTACTTCAATATTTGAAATGTTTTCTCTAATCTGAAACTCCCCCACACTTACCTCATTTTTCAAAGGATGTGAGGGAAGTGGTTTAACTTTTATAGTCTTCGGGTTAGAATAGAAGGTCTTGAAATCTTCCTGTCTATTTGCTCCAAAGAAAGTTGGGTTTTTAGCAATTTTATATTTGATCATCTCCCACGGGATTCTTGGAATGACTATTTCTCCTTCAGAAAAAGGGAAAAATGTAGCCTCGTAAACCTTAAATTTCGTCCATCTTTTCCCATTGAGCGTAACTTGCTCGGGATCAATATTGCTGATATTGAAATTCTCCTCCCATGCATTTGTAGGCTTTATTTTCTTCAAAATATCATCCAGTTGACTTCCTGGCTCATGAAAATTAAAAGGTGCTTGGTTGGCCTCCGACATGTAAAACGCCAAACTAAGATTAAACCCTTCCCCCTGAAAAACCTCTTCTTTATCCACAGATACGGAGAAAAAAGCATCATCTTCCATCTCTACATACTCTGGGTCCTCCAAAGCTGATCTCCCAAAGAAATCTGCAAATGGATCAGTAGCAGAGCCATTCCCTCTTGTAGCACTTGCGGCATCTCCCACTGTGATCTTTTTCCCATTCGACGAATAGGCTTGCCCATTAATATTAAGCTCAAAAGAAGGCAAAGTAAACTCCCCTTTTCTGCTTGGCTTATAATATTGTATGATACTATTGGAACTGCTCATCTGACCATTGATGAGGTTCATCGAAGAAGATTGGGAGATTCCCTGCTTTTGAAAACTCGGGATTTCAGGAAACTGATCGTAGGATTTGATTTTTTCGTTGCTGAGCGTTACTTTAATAGTGAAAGTTTCATTCAAACCAACTTCAACAGGCCCAAGCTCAATTTGAACATCCTGAGCTACAGCCAATCCTGAAAATAGGAAAAGGCTACATATGAAAATGAATTGGGCAAGCGTTTTAATCATGGTTGCGAAAATAGGGAATATTCTACTCTTTGATTTCTAAAAGAACGCAACATCTCTTTAAATGTCTCCGTATTAAAACTTAAAATCAGTTAAAAACCTAAACTCTTTAGACTATGATCGAATATGTGAAGACTATCTTACAAAAGGTCAGCTTTTCTAAGTATTTATTTGAACGCGAACTGAGAAAAGGCTTACGATTAATTTCACCTATAGAAATTCAGGAATTCAAAGACTGGTGTTACTTGATGTTTGGCAAAATGCATTATGTAATTCTCAATAGATATTTCGACCCAATATTTTAATTCAAAAGCCCCGACCAAATTTGGAACGGGGCTTTTTCAGCTATGGTAGTTGGTTTTCTATAATTAATCTTTTGTCGCAAAATCTGGATATGCACGCATTTTGTGTTCATTGATATCCAACCCTTCCGTTTCTTCCGCTTCATCTACACGGATTCCAATCGTCTTTTTCATAACAAAGAAAATCACTCCTGCAAAAGCAACACAGAACAAGCCTACCGAAGCAACTCCAATCAACTGAGACACAAACTGTCCTATACCAGCCAAATCTCCGAAGATGCCGACGGCTAAAGTGCCCCAGATGCCACCAACAAGGTGAACTGAAATCGCTCCTACAGGATCATCAACTTTGATTTTATCGAAGAATACAACAGCAAAGACGATCAAACCACCGCCTATCAAGCCAACGATAATTGAAGAAGTCACTCCCATTTGATCAGCACCCGCAGTAATTCCTACCAATCCAGCCAAAATACCATTCAATACCATCGTGATATCATACGTCTTGAACAACAGGTAAGAAACGATCAACGCTCCAAAAGCACCAGCTGAGGCAGCCATAGAAGTGGTTACAAAAACTTTGGAGACCAATCCTGGATTTGCGCTAAGCACTGATCCACCATTGAATCCAAACCATCCGAACCACAATAAGAATACTCCAAGAGTAGCTAAAGGAATACTGTGCCCTGGAATCGCAGTCATACCTCTGGACGTGTATTTCCCGATTCTAGGGCCTAAAAGTGCAGCACCTATTAAAGCGCCCCATCCACCTACTGAGTGTACAATCGTGGAGCCCGCAAAGTCATAAAATGGTGTTTCCAGTGTGTTTAGGAATCCGCCACCCCATTTCCACATCCCTACGATAGGATAACAAATACCTACATATAATATAGAGAAAAAGATAAATGGCCCAAGTTTCACTCGCTCTGCCACTGCCCCAGACACGATAGTAGCAGCTGTAGCTGCAAACATTGCCTGGAAAATAAAATCGGTAAAGAAGGTATAACCTTCATTGTAGTTACTTGTATCCCAACCTTCTGGAAGTGTAAGTCCAAAACCAGCAAATCCAAAGAGTGAACCTGCATATTCTGCTCCTGGATACATTAAGTTAAAACCAACTAAGGCATACGTCAAAAGTCCAATCGCCGGCATGATTGTATTCTTGAACAGGATGTTAATGGTGTTTTTTGAGCGGGTAAGTCCAGCTTCCAAGCTGGCAAAGCCCAAGTGCATGATGAAAACCATGGTGGTGGCGATCATCATCCATAAGTTATTTACGGTAAATAATTCTTGCATTTGATAAAATAGGTTCGGTGTGTAAATGAATAAGATTAAAGCGCCTGCTCTCCTGTATCGCTATTTCTGATACGATAAGCCTCCAGTACGTCATAGACGAAGATTTTCCCATCACCTATTTGGCTTGTTTTACCCTCTTTCAGAATACAGTTGATCACTGGCTCCACCAACTCCTCTACAGTAATGATCTCGATCTTAGTTCTAGGAATATATGCGGGCTCATAAGGCACGCCCCGGTACATTTCCTGTCTGGCATGCTCCAAGCCCATTCCTTTTACTTCGTAAAATGTGAGAAACTTCACCCCAAGACCTGCCACACAAGCGTGGATCTGGTCAAAGCGGGAAGTCCTGATAATCGCTTCAATTTTTTTCATTTTTTCAATAGGTCTAATGGTTTTTTGAGATTATGACATAAAACTAAACAGAAAATTAAATTATAATCATATATGGGATAATATTTTACCCACTATTATAGATTTATAGAGGTATAAAATAATTTATTGGATAAATAATGACCCCAGTTTCAGAAAAATGGGTGTATAAAATAGAAATTATGGTTGATTTTAAAACCAGTGATATTTGGATAGTCCAGGATATTTTCTTGCCTCCCCAACATAAAAACTTACTTTTGCCAACGTTTTTAAAAAGCTATATATGAACCAGAAACCAACCTTACTAGTACTTGCGGCAGGAATGGGAAGCCGATATGGCGGCAATAAGCAAATCGATGGATTTGGCCCAAACGGAGAGACAATTCTTGAATACTCTATTTTTGATGCCATCAGGGCTGGATTTGGCAAAGTTGTTTTTATCGTGCGTGAAGAAATTCTCGACGTAGCCAAAGAAATCTTCCTTCCAAAATTTGAAGGCAAAATCGAAGTTGACTGGGTAATCCAATCACTTGACAGTTTTGTTCCAGCGGGATTAAAACAGGCAAATCGTAAGAAGCCATTTGGGACTGCTCATGCTGTACTTTGCGCAAAGGATGCGATCAAAGAACCTTTCGCAGTGATCAATGCCGATGATTTTTATGGTAAAGAAGCGTTTGATGCAATCGGTAAATTTCTAACCACTGAAGTAAAGTCTGACCTCCACGCAATGGTTGGCTATGCAATCCAGAATGTACTTTCTGAAAATGGCACCGTAAGCCGTGGCGTCTGCGAAACGAATGAAAAAGGTCATTTGATCGGTATGATAGAAAGAACTTCAATCGCTCGTGAGGAAGGAAAAATCTTAAGCAAGGGAGAAAATGAAGTTTTGGAAATAGCTGAAGACACACCTGTTAGTATGAACTTCTGGGGCTTTCATCCAGATGTCTTCGCTGACATAGAGAAAATGTGGAATAAATTTCTTCCAGAAAATCTCGAAAACCTCAAGTCTGAATTTTATATCCCAACTGTCGCAAATAATCTCATTCAGGCAGATGAAGCTGCGTTTAATATTTTGGAAGGTGGTAAAACCTGGTTTGGTGTCACCTACACAGAAGACAAACCTGTGGTGATCGATTCCCTCAAAAAACTACATGATGCTGGAGATTATCCAGCTGATCTATGGAAATAAGGTAAAGGAGCTTCGGCTCCTTTTTTTATGGATACCTTTTTAATCACATTGGACATGGAGGTTTGCGATGATATTTAAGTCCTTTCGAAATAAGATTCACTTGGTTGAGAGATTCAGGTTTGCATTGATTATTTAGAAGGTAAACTTGGCTTCTTTTTTAAATATCCGATTTAATAACCCCACCTTTTATCGAAAAAAAAGAGACCTCCGAATCCAATTCAGAAAGAATTTTCTTCGAACGCTCAGGTCGTGCATCTGTCAAAAATATTTGTCCAAACGTGTGTTGAGAGATCAGTTTTATCAGCTGGGCAATCCGCAGATCATCCAGCTTATCAAAGATGTCGTCCAGCAATAGAATTGGCTTTTCTCCTTTTTCCATCTCAAAAATCTGAAACTGAGCAAGCTTAAGTGCTATGATGTATGACTTCTGCTGCCCCTGACTTCCAATCTTTCGAATCGGATGCTCACCTATAATAAAACCAAAATCGTCTTTATGAATTCCAGCATTACTGTTTTTGGTGATCAGATCCTTTTTCCGGAGGCTTTTAAAATACCCTGCAAAATCCTCTCGCAACGCTTCCGTTTCATAAATCACGCTGACTAGCTCTTGCCCTTGAGAGATATCTGAATAATGTCTTTGTAATAAAGGCGCCATTTCAGTTAAAAGCTCATTTCGCGTAGTGGCAAGTATGACACTCAGATCAATCAATTCTGAATCGTACTTATCCAAAAGTGTCAAATCACGTCTACCAGTCTCTGCAAACTTCTTGAGCAAAGCATTCCGCTGTTTTAAGAAGTGATGGTATCGAATCAATTGATCCAGATATGCATGATCCAGCTGAGAAATCAATCCGTCAAAAAACTTCCTGCGCCCATCACTTCCACCTTTGATCAGTTCGGTATCGTCTGGAGCAATTAAGACTAACGGAATAAGCCCGACATGCTCGGAAGTTTTGGCTAATGCTTTCCCATTTTGATAAATCTGCTTCTTTTTTCCCAGTTCGACTGTGCATCTGACTTCTAACAGCTTAGCTTCTGCTAGTTCGAATTGCCCTTTGATTGCGAAAAAATCTTTCTCATGCTGCACGTTCAAACTATCGCTGGACTGCACAGCGCTTTTGGTCAAAGACAAGTAATGAATACCGTCCAGTACATTGGTTTTCCCGCTGCCATTCAGTCCCACAAAGCAATTGATCTCGCTCGAAAATTGGAGTCGAGTCTTCTCATGATTTTTGAATTGTAAGAGTTCGAGAGACTTCAAGTGCATGAGATTGGGTAATTATTTCGGCGGTAGCCTATTATTTAGGGCGGGATGATTATATTTGAGTCCTAAAATTAGCATATTTTCATCATTACGATATGGCAAAAAGAACTGCAACAACTAAATCCAAAGTAAAATATTCGAAGGAAACCTACACCTTTTGGTACGAGAGCATGCTCTTAATGAGGAGGTTTGAGGAAAAAGCGGGGCAACTTTACGGTCAACAAAAAATCAGAGGATTCTGTCATTTATATATTGGTCAGGAAGCTTGTGCTTCTGGAGCTATTTCAGCTTTGACCAAAGATGACAAGTGGATTACGGCTTATCGCTGTCATGCTCACCCACTTGGGTTGGGTACTAATCCAGGAGCAATCATGGCTGAGCTTTTCGGTAAAGTAACTGGGACAACCAAAGGAAAAGGTGGTTCTATGCATATTTTCGATAAGGATAAAAATTTCATGGGAGGCCACGGGATTGTAGGAGCACAAATTCCTATGGGCCTTGGAATGGGTTTCGCAGAAAAATATAAAGGCACCAAAAACCTGGCAATTTGCTACATGGGTGATGGCGCTGTACGTCAGGGAGCTTTTCACGAAGCGTTGAACTTGGCGATGCTTTACAAAACTCCAGTGATTTTCGTGATCGAAAACAACGGCTACGCAATGGGTACTCCAGTAAGGAGATCATCTAACGTGGAAGACCTTTCTACCCTAGGCGAATCTTACGATATGCCATCTTTCGCAGTAGACGGAATGAATGTAGAAGCTGTACACGAAGCAGTAGCGGAAGCGGCAGAAAGAGCAAGAAGAGGCGATGGCCCAACTTTACTCGAGATGAGAACCTACCGATACAAAGGGCACTCTATGTCTGATCCACAGAAATACAGAACCAAAGAAGAGGTAGAGGAATACAAGCAGCGTGATCCAATGGAGCAAGTGCTGGCTACGATCAAAGAAAATAACATTCTCAGTGAAGAAGAAATAGAGGAAATTATTAAAGGCGTAAAGCAAAAGGTAACAGACGCAGTGAAATTTGCTGAAGAATCACCTTGGCCTGACGGACAGGATGCTTTCAAGGATGTTTACATCCAGGAAGACTATCCGTTTGTAATGGAATAAATCAAAAAAACATAACGTCTAAAAAGCCATGAAGACAGAAAGCTTTCATGGCTTTTTTATTGGGCTTTGTGGAAATTATAAAAACCGTATATTTGCGGCTGAAATTCGAGTAGCATGGCAACAAAACAAACTAAAAGAGTACACCCAGAGCATCATAATGATATTTTGGAAGATCCTACTGAGATAGCATCAAGATTAGGAAAGGGTGAGGCTTTTTTAAAGCAGAATAGTAAGGTACTGGCTGGCGTATTAATCGCAGCAGTGATTTTGATCGGAGGAATTTTATTTTTCCAGATCAACACCCAAAATCAAAATGAGAAAGCGCAGAAGGAAATGTTCCAGGCAGTGTATTTCTACGAGCAAGACAGCATACAACTAGCGTTGGATGGTGACGGCATTAACGCAGGACTACTTAGCATCGCGGATGACTATCCAAGAACAGACGCAGCAAATCTTGCACATTT
>Ga0209491_10006430_pt1 | contig 16296 bp, 12 predicted proteins | sample BON02_FD_187213 | JGI IMG/M metagenome (GOLD analysis project Ga0209491, IMG submission 187213) | Freshwater microbial communities from Lake Bonney liftoff mats and glacier meltwater in Antarctica - BON-02 (SPAdes) (version 2) | ecosystem: Environmental > Aquatic > Freshwater > Ice > Glacier...
ACATAAATAAAATATAAATAATAAATAGGACTTTATCCCGTTTGAGTTCTTTAAAAAAAGTTATTATTTTTTGAAAAAATTGAATCAAAAATTTGATTATCAAGAAATATAAACTTTTTCATAACGGTAGTCCTATTTTATTATTTATATGTTATTTATATCACACAGAAGCATTTATATCTCTATCAATTGTTGAGATACAATTAGAGCAATCATAAATTTTATCATCATTAAAAAATATAAGTTATATTTTTACATTTACAACAAGTTTTACTTATTAAGTATTCGTCAATAATAATAATTTTATTATTCCATTTGATACTCATTTGTTCTAATTTCATTCTAAATCTATAATGTGATTAGGAGAACTACTTTTTTTTTAATTTTTCTACACATCTCAATATGATATACTATATTAACATTCTCTTTTGTATATTCATTTGTAATATTTTTTATATTTAAATAAATAAAATAAATTTTGTTAAGGTTTAATATTGGTATTAGCGTTAACTTTTTTTTTATAATCCTAATAACTTTAATTTCTGGTTTTTTCTTCAAAAATAACATTATTATCAATAATAATGTTATTTTTGATTTAAACGCGTTCTTTTTAGACTCCATTATAATATCATTACTTTGTATATTACTTATTATTCCATTAATTTAACTATTTGCATTTATATCACTATCATCATTAATTATACTATTTTTATCAAATAAATTTATTTCATCTTGTGTTAATCCAATTAATTTATACAATTTCTTTTCATCAATATCATCTATTCCTAATTTACGAATATCGGGTAAATATTTAAAAGCTTCTTTATCTAAAAAATCCTGAGTATATTTTGTAAAATGTGATATAATATTTATGATTTTAAAACTTAGCATTTTCAATATTAATTCTAAATTATTACCAATAATATAATATTTATTACATCCCGTTAATGATAATTTACCATCATCTATAAAAGCACCAGTAAAACTTGCTTTATTTGCTATTATTAATTTTCTTTTATTAGCATCTGGGTGTATTTCACTTGCTTTTTTTATCATAATACCTTCTTTAATTGTATATGTATCAATTGCTAACATATCTTCTAATTTATATTTTGATGGTATTTTTATTTTTGTTCCCGTTGATTTTACAGTTTTGCTACTATATTCTAATTTTAAATTATTAGTTTCTATAAAGTTTATTAACTTGGTAAATATACTATGATACGCTAATGGTATTGAATAATCCTTATTTAAATATTCAATAGATGTCGTAGTTAAGTTTCGTCTTTTTAATATTGATTTTATTTCTGTTTTCTTTTTGTCTATATTTATACTATTATGCAAAACATATAATGATATTGGTATATCTGCATTAATTATTCCTTTTGATTGTGAATTATCCCATAATTTCATCCAAATAATATGTTTTTCTAACATTATATTATGTATTTCATTATTTGTTTTTAACCAATATAATGGATTTATAAATAATAAATACCCATCTTTTTTTAACCATTTAAATGATTTTTTAATAAATTCCATCCACAATACTTCTCTTTTTTCACTATTCATTTTTTTTGTATGAGACCAAATACCACCTTTATTATATGGAGGATTTCCTAATATTATATCAAATTGTTTAACTTTAAATGTTTCAAATGGTTTAAATTCTAATGTATCACCTTCATATAAATTTAATTTATATTCATTATTTATATCAAATATCTGATTACACACTAAAACATTTTTTTTATTTAGTTCACACATATATAACATATTTTCTAATATATGTTTCTTTCTTTCTTTTACATCTTTAATTCCATCTTTCAAACCTTCCATTAATCTTAAAAATACGGCTATATGAAAATTACCCATTCCTGTGGCCGGATCTAACCATTTAAGAGTTTTATCTTTCCATACTTCAATAGGTAGTTTATCTAACATTTCATTTACTAAAATCATTGGCGTGAATACTTCACCGAATTGTTTCTTTTCTATATCTTTAGGTTTTAAGCAATCATTTATCAATTCTAATAATTCTTTAGGATTATCTATTAAACTATGTAATGACATTTTAAATTGAACTGAGATATTAAAAGTATTTGAATTTTTATCAAAATATTTATTTATTATATCTTTTATAAAATCTATTAAATCTTTCTTATTCCACCATATTAAACATTGATCATCAAATGTATCTAATAATTCTGGATTTTCTTTTATATCATTTAACATTTTAACAAAATCCATATTAGAATTTTTTACTGTTAAAATACATGTTAATGGTATTACATATGGTAAAACATCTTTTGTAAATGAAATTTGTTTTTCTTCTTTTTCTTCTTCATCAGATTTTTCATTGTCCGAATGTTCATTATCACTATCGGTTTTAACTTTTTCTTTACCCGTTGGTAATTCTTGTATTTCATCATCTTCATCTTTTACAATTACATCTAAACTTATTTTATCATCGTTTAGACTTTTTGTAAATGTTTTATTTATTAATTTTTGAGTTGAATTATCAAATTCTATATAATCATTATCTAATTTTCGTAAAAGTATTCTAAAACTATTTATAGGATCTTCTTTCCATATATCCATTAGTTTTTTTATTATTTCGTCTGCGTTTATTTTTTTATTTTTCATCATATCAACATCAATATTTATTAGATGATTATAAATTAAATATTTCATTTTATCATTAATACTTTTTTCATTTTTATAAATAGTATAGTTAACACAAGTATTTAGTACTCTGCTAATATTTAAATCTATAACAAAACCTATCTTTTTATTGTCTCCTTCAGTCATACATCTATACATTTGTTGCAACACCTTATCGGATGACAATGTATTATTCATAAGAATAACTAAATCACATAGATTTAAAGTAATTCCTAAAGTAAGCATATTACCCGCAAGAAGAATTAAACCTAATTTACTTTTGTTTTTTGCTTCTATTTCTTTTTTAGTAATTTCATCTTTAACATCTTTAGCTAATTCTTTATTTTTACGATTTATACATAATACATCATATTTTTTAAGAATATTATCATCAAGCATTAGTTTTGTTAAACATTTGGATATTTCATTAATATTATCAGAAGGTAAAAACCAAATTTGAGTAAAGGGTAATCTCGTTTCTTTTTCAGAACAAATATTATTAATTCTAGTGAATATAGTTTTTTCACCATCAGTTTCTTTTTGAGAACCTGAAATATATCTTAAAATTGTTTTAACTTCATTTTCAAAACTAAATTTTGTTTTTACTTTATTTAATCCTAATAGAGTATCAAAACAAAACCCTATTTTATTTTCCTTATTTAGTTTTTCTTTTATTATTTCATATCTTTGTTGGTCAAATAAATTAGTAATTAAATGTAAATCTGGCATTTTTTCATAACTTTTAAATATATCCTTTAATGATAATCCTAAACCAGTATAATATTTGATGGTTTTATCTATATAATAACTACCGTGTTTTTCTTTTAACATATCTATATTATTTTCATCAATAGCTATAGAGTTACATATTTGTTTTTTAGAAAGTGATAAACTATTTTCTAATTCAATAGTTCTGTAAATTTTTTTACAGAACTGTTCGTCTTCAATATCCCAAAACATTTGACATTCTGGTAATATATTCCATTCTTTTAATGGTTTATTATATGTAGCTGTTAAATATATTTTAACTGTATTTTTTGACGAATATGATGATAATATTTCTTTAGATAAGTCAGTTGTTCCACTAAAATGATTTTCATCAAAACCGATAATATCTAATTTTAAATTCTTAATTTTCATAATGGTTTTATCATTAATATATTTTTGTAATAATTGTTTAGACATTATAAAAATATTATTATCAATTAATTCTATATTATCTATCATTTTAGATCCTTCGATATGATGAATTTTAAATTTATTAAAATCTTTAAATTTGTTAAATAAATCATTTGTAAATTGAGGCGCAGTTTCCGTTGGAGCTGGAGTAATAATAAGAACATTTAATTTTTTCTTAATATTAAATTGTTTATTGATTATACCACCAATCATAAAAGTTTTTCCACTGCGGCATTTACACCCCCATAAAAAAGTTTTATTGCCTTCTTCGATTAAATTGCTTGTTTTTTGTGTAATTAATTCTTGATGAAATCGTAAAACTAAATTTTCTTTATCATTTAAATAAATTGTTTGCCAATCTTCAGATTTATTTTTAACGATGTTTTGCTTAAATGCTAAAAAATATTTATTTAAGTCATCTTTATCTAATATATTATCATGATTCATATATTTAGTAATATAATTACTTGAATCATTTGCTGCTTTAACTTTATCCAATACCTTTTTTTTATTAGGAACTACTAAATATATTTTATACGATTCGTATATGTATTTATTATCATCGAACATTGCTATAATTTTTTGAATATCGTAATAATCTACATTTTTTTGTTTTTTTATATCTTCATTTGATTTAGGATATTTAGAACTAATAAATATATATGTATGGTCATTTTTATTTCGTAATGTAATATCAGAACATCCCCCAGAATTACCACTTAATACGTTTTCATTAAGATATTGGTTAAGATTTTCTAATATTTTAAGTTTTCCACTATTAGAATTACCAATTAAATGATTATATTCAGTATTTATAAAAATATCACAAAAACCAAATTTAATAACAATATCAAATAATCTTTCAAAAATAAAACCTTTTTCAGATTGTGATTTACAACTATCTAAAATACCATCAACATTATCAAAAGTTATTATATTGTCAATAAATTCATTAATCTTCATATTAGTAAAATTCATTTCTTTACTAGTAATATATTTACATGATTTAAACCTAAATTTATCATTTTTTTATAATACCAAATCAACTAATATAAAATAAAATATTTTAACAATAATCATATTACCAATAATATTATGCTTTTTTTATTCCTTTGGTTATATATTTTCATTAAACCAATTAAGTTTAAATAATTTAGGTTCTAATTTTAATATCTATATTCGGATAATTTTTATTAAGTAATTTTAATATTTTTTGAATTTCGATATCTGTACATTTAACAAATTCTATTCCTATTACATTTTTTTTAATATTCGATGATGTTCTTAATGCTATTTGTTGATATATAAAAAAATATTTTTCTATTACGTTGATACTATACTCATATAAATTATTTAATAATTCTCTGTAATTAGATGTATATTTATTATATTTTCGAGTATACCAATCACCATTTTCAAATAGGCTTTCTTTTGGATTATGTCCATGTTGTGTAGATAAATAAAATTTTTTCTTATATAGTATATTATCATTAAAATATAATATAACTTCATGTTCGCCTGTAAATATTCTTGAATCATATAAAATATTAGTAACACTAAAAAATATAAATTTTGTGTTTTTATATAGACCATCGCCTTGATTAAAATTATTTGTTAGTATATTTGGTTTCAAATAACCATCTTTTAAAATTTTTTCTAGGCTATTTAATTTTGTTATATGAAATAAGTACATTTATATATACTTATTATACGATAATTATATAATTAGTAGATGAATTATACTGGATTTATTGATAAAATAAAAAAATTGACTGTCACTACTAAACATGAGAATATGTGCGTATTCGTAGATCCTAAACAAAGTCATTCTGAAATAATCCAAAATATATATATAGAATTTGTAGAAAAATAAATGTAATATGTCATTATCTAATTTTAATTTCTATGTTCGCATAATTTTCATTAATTAATTTTAATATTTTTTGAATTTCATTGTCTGTACATTCAACAAATTCTATAGATATTGCATTTTTTTTAATATTTAATGATGTTTTTAATGCTATTTGTTGAAATATATGAAAACTTTTTTCCATCACATTAATACTGTACTTGTATAAATTAATTAATAATTGTCTATAAGTAGATGTATATTTATTATATTTTCTGGTATATCTATCTTTATATTCAAATGTATTTCTCGGTTCGCTACTGTATTGTGTAGATAAATAAAATTTTTTCTTATATATTATATCATCATTAAAATATAATATAACTGTATTTTTACCTGGAAGTATTCTAAGATCGTATAAAATATTAGTAACACTAAAAAATATAAATTTTGTGTTTTTATATAGACCTTCTCCAAAATTTATATTATCAGTTAGTATATTTGGTTTCAAATAACCATCTTTTAAAATGTTTTCCATACTATTTAATGATGTTATATGAAATAAGTACATTAATATATAATACTTATATAATTTGCAAATACGAAGATTGTTTATATTCAACTTTTTTACAAAAAGATTAATACAGCTAATTTTTTAAACTATTAAATATTCTACACACTTGTTTTTGCGGTAAATCATCAGTTAAATAATATTCAACGGCATGTATTTTGAAATATTTGTTTGTGAAATTAACTGTAAGTATTTTATAGGACTGTAATTATTTATAAAAAATTGAATTGCTTTTTATATATAAAATAATTACTATAATACAGTAAATAAATAAATGGAAAATAAACTCGAAATAATTAATACCAATAATTTGTGTTCTATTTCAAAGACCAATAAAAATAAAAAACAAGACAAGAAACATGTAAAAGTAATAACAGAACATAAAGAAGATCAAATAATTATCAATCCAACTTTAAATATTGTAGTTAATAAGGGAACGGGCGCAGGTGGTGCGAATACAACTTATTATGGTAAAAAATTTGAAGAAAAAACAAATAATCAAATAAAATTATTAAGTGATGGATACGTAAAAAATAGTTGTACAGAAAAACCAAAAAAAGCATATGATTACTACTTATCAAAAACATTTGAAAATAAAACTATTATATTTTTATCGCAAAATGGATTAAAAATATATATGAAAAATAAATATAATATAGAGTTGTTTAGGTGTCCAGATGAAGCATATATTATTGAATATAACACAGGTAAAAAAGAAATAAAGATTTTAGAGAAAAAAGAACAGAATGTAGAAGGATCCGTTGAAACTAAATTATGGAGCGGTCCTTCGCTAAAAAGAGAATATGAATTAGTATTAGGAAATGATTTTGAAGTTCATTATGGATTTTGTGTAAGTGAATTTTTGAAAAAAAAATTAACTTCAAATAATAAAAAATATTCAATATTGAATATAATATTAAATGAAAATAATATTATAGTGTTATTCGGTGATGATGATAATTATTTTGAAATAGTTGAAAAATGGTTTAATAATTCTTTATTATAACTTCCTTTGCTTTTTTTTCTGGATTTTTAGAATTAATAGCTCGTTTACATAAAATAGATGTTATGTTATATTTTTCATTTGTAAAATTATCACGAACTAAACTTACGTCGGAGTTACTTAACATTATTTTTTTATTCGTTTCAGTTAATTCATGTATTATAGTAAATAAGTTGTTATGATTATCAATATTAAATCCATTCTCGGTATAACTAACAAAAGAAGTATCTGTTTCGGGAGCATATGGAGGATCAAGATATACATAATCATTTGGCTCAACACTATTTAATGATGTGCTAAAATCATAACACTCAAATATAACATTTTGAATTAGTTCATGTATCGTGTCTAAATGTTTTCTGTTAATAATTTCAGGATTATTATAATGTCCATAAGGAACATTAAACCCCTTTGGACCGACTCTAAAAACACCTCTAAAACAAGTTTTATTTAAAAATATAAACATAGCAGAACCTATTGTAGTTTTTTTATCATTAATATTTAATTTGTTATATTCGCTTCTAATCCAATAATAATAATTTTCTTTTGCTATTTTTGCTTCATTAATATTTTTTGGGGTTCTATTAATTTCACCATTTCCACAATAATTAAATTCAGTTATTATTTTTTGTATTTCATTATATAATTCATTATGTTTTGATTGAATATTTATATATATATGGATCAAAGGTTCATTTAAATCGTAAGCATAAATATTCCCATGTATTTTTATAATTCCATTTTTAACATATGATAATAATGTTAATAAAACACTACCACCACCTAAAAATATTTCACGATAATTATTTATGTTTGTCGGAAAATCGATAATAAGTTTATCTAATATTTGTGTTTTTCCACCTACCCATTTTAAAATAGGTTTAGTAATAGATATTTCTTTATGATAAATATGTTTAACGAGTTTATTATCATAAATAATATCATCTTCAGTAACAATTTTGTTCTCGATTGGTTTCTCTTTTTTATTTTCAAGTAATTTTTCCGTTACATCTGTATTTATTATTTCATTAATTTTGTTCTCAATAACACAAGGTTTTTTTTTATTTAAGTGAGTTGTATAATGAGATTTTTGATTAAACTCTTTACCACACTTTTCGCAATTATATTTACTCATATTTATTTATAATATACAATAATCTTAACATTATATTTTTAATTCAATTTTTACAGTCAATTTTATAAAAATTTTACAAATCAAAAAAATCGACTTAGAGTATGTACAATATATAAAATTTTAATTGACAATAACTATAAAATATTAGTAAATATACGAATTGGTTAAAAAATATGATTAATGAAAGGTACTATTAAAAGTTCTAATAAAAAGCCATTAGTGTATAATATTTAACAAAACTAAGTCAAAAATATAATCAAAGTTATTAAAGAAATAAAATCTATTTGAAATACACAAAAGAGAAAGACGGAAATTCACTTTTTATGTAATATATAAAAAAGTGAATAATAAACGTTATAAATAATAATATAATATATATATTATTTATAATGAAAAAAAATATAAAAGATTCTAATATTAACGGGGACGAAGATGATGAAGTAGACATTGAATCAGATGCAGAAGATAGTATAAATTCAGTATCTAACGATACCGAAGATGATGATAAAGATGATAAAGATAATGATATTAGTGAAATTAAAAATATTGATTATAAATTAAATAAAAATATAGAAGATGATAATGAAGACAATGAATATGATGATGACCCAGATGAACTAAATGAATATAGTGAAAATGGAGATGATATAGATGAGTGTGTAAATGATACCAAACACACTACAGCTACATCAGATATAAAATATATTACTGGGGATGATAGGATTTCCATGGCTATCATAACTAAATATGAAACGGTAAGAATGATTAGTGTTAGAACAACTCAATTAACAATGGGCGCTAAACCATTATTAAATATAAAAAAAGATATATCTTATCGAGAAATGGCTATTAATGAATTTATTGAAAAAATACTTCCTTTCAATATAGTTAGACCAATGCCCAATGGTGGATATGAACTTTGGAAATTATCCGAGTTGAATATAGATTATATAAATATAGATGAAATGAGATAAACAAAATAATAATTATATTATTATAATTATTATAATAATTATAATAATATAATTATATAAATTATATTATATTGTATTATATTTTATGATTACATACAGTGCATATTGTCTGCATTGCGAATATTCCTCTATCTTTATAAAAAATAGCATCTTTTAATTTAAAATTTTTATGTGTTTCACATTCTTTATTTATACATGTATAATCATTCGTGTGAGGTATTAATGGGTCATTAATCATTAAAAAAATATCACTATTAGTTAGTTTTTTACTTGTTATTTCGCTATTTAATTGATATATTAAAGTTGTTTTTGTTATATTCTTAGTATAATTACAATAATTGCATATGAATTTAGAAGAAATTATTTTATTATTATTTTCATATAATTTGTCTATTATTTTTTTATCCGATGAAGATAATTTAGTATATTTTTTTGATTGTAATACATCATCAAGTGATACTTCTATAGTATAATTGGAAATATTTGTATCACTTGCCAATAATTCAAATAAGGTCGACAACTTTAATATTACATCTTTATTGTCGTCTATATCAATTTTGGTAATATCTAACAAATAATTACATTTTGGACAAAAATTCATATATTATACTTTATAATATATTGTTTATATATTTGTTTTTTTTTCATTTTTTTATTATATTCAAAAAAAAAATGAAAAAAAAAATTATATTATATATATATAAATATAATATGTTATAATTTTATAATGTCGAATACTAATAAAGAAAATCTTATTAAGTTTTTATCATCTAAAAGAATACAAAAAGGTAGTGATGTACCCCCCACGCATTCATCCTGGGGTTTTATGTTTGGTTCTTACTCTATAACGACAGATGATGATTTAAATATTTTTCTTAAATTGTATGATAAAGCTGTCTCTAATGATGATAATGAAATTACATTAATTGAATTTCAAAGCGAATATTCACCTATATTAGTAGACATTGATATAAAAGTAGTAGATAAAAAACCTCAATTTAATAATAGATTATACGATGATTCTTTAATAATTAATTTAGTTAATATTTATATAGATGTTCTTAAGAACATTATTGCTAATGATGAACATAAAAAAATATTAGCATGGGTATTAGAAAAACCAAACGCAACAAAAATTGATGCTGGTTATAAAGATGGATTTCATATAATGTTTCCTAGAATATGTTTATCAAGTAAAGAACGGCATCTTATAAGAGATGAAATTATTAAAAAATGTAACGATAATAATATTTTTTCATTATATACAGATGAAAAAATAGATATTATTATAGATAAAGCCGTCGTTTCATCCAACGGATGGTTAATGTATAAATCGAAAAAACCATCCGGTCCCTTGTATAAATATACTAAACTCATTGATTCTACAAAAACTTTAAAGAATTTAATTAGTGATATGACTTTGTTACAACTTATAAAAATGTTTTCCCTGAGGTCCAAAATAAATAAATATTCATACAATAATAGAACAAAAACATCAATACAAGATATAACTCCATTTATTGATGATTCGTATATTGATTCACCTGACGGAGATAATGACGATACTAACATTTTTAATAATAACGATAAAGATATTATTAAAACTAATCGCAATGATAATAATATTAGTAATGACGAAGGTGTAATAATTAATATAGAAAATATAAAGAATATTGTTAATATGATATCAGTTAAACGATCTGAAAATTATTCAGAATGGATAAACGTAGGATTGGCATTGCATTCCATATCAAATGAATTATTGGAAGTATGGATTGATTTTTCTAAAAAATGCCCTAAATTATTCAAAGAAAACGTATGTATTAAATATTGGACATCTTTTAAAAATCCCACTAATGGTAATAAACTGACTATTAAATCTTTAAAATTTTGGGCTAAAATAGATAACCCAGAAGAATATAAAAAATATAGTGATGCTTCATTTGAAAAAGAAAAAAATAATAGTTTATTAACAACATCGAATAAATCAGTTACTGATTTATTTTATTCAAGGCATGAAAATGATTTTTTATTATCTGATTTTTCGAATAATACATGGTATGTATATAAAAAATATAGATGGATTATAACAGATTCTGGACACGCTATTAAATTAAAATTATACGAAAGTTTCCATAATTTTTATACAACATTGGTAAAAGATATAAAAAATAAAATATTTTCAGTTGATGACCCAGTTCAAAGACTTATACTTGAAAAACAACTTTCAAACGCAATGAACGTTGAAGTAAAACTAGGGAAAAATACATTTAGAAATGAAATATTGGAAAATTTAAAATTATTATATTACGATAAAGATTTTGAAGAAAAAATGGATGGTAATACCAATTTATTAGGTTTTGAAAATGGTATATATGACTTAAAATCTTATAGTTTTAGAGGAGGTTGTATAGACGATTGTTTAACATTATCTACTAAAAATATTTATATACCCCACGATCCAAATAACGAAACGTTTAAAGAAATTATGGTATTTTTTACACAAATAATACCAAACCAAGACGTAAGAAATTATTTTATACAAGTATTATCATCCTGTGTATGTGGTGATAACAGAGAAGAAAAATTATATATATTAACAGGCAGTGGATCTAATGGAAAATCATTACTAATGGATATAATGGATAAAGCATTTGGTGAATATTATATGTCTTGTCCAATAACAATGATTACTAGGAAAAGAGGAACTTCCAATGAAGCTTCGCCTGAAAAAGTTAGAATGAAAGGTAGACGATTTGGTGTATTTCAGGAAACAGATGATGGTGAAAAAATGAATATAGGAATCGTGAAAGAACTTACAGGAGGTGATAAAATTTTAGTAAGAGATTTATATAAAGGTTCCAAACAAATGCTCGAATTTAAACAACAAATGAAATATTTTTTAACATGTAATCAATTACCTATGGTTCCGTCAAATGATGATGGTATATGGAGAAGAATAAGAGTAATTGATTTTAAATCTAAATTTACTAATAATCCACAACATCCTAATGAATTTCAAATTGATACATCTCTTAAAAATAAAATTTCAAAATGGGGACCTGTATTAATGAGTTATCTAATTCATATATACGTAACAACATATTCTAAATTAAATTATTTAGTAGAACCGGATGAAGTAAATAAAAGTACAAAACAATATAAATCAGATAATGATTCTTTACAAGATTTTTGTAATTCTCAATTATCAGTTACTAAAAAGAAAAAGGATGTAATAGAAAAAGAAGAAATGTTTATTAAATTCTCATCATGGTATAAATCTGTATATAATAATAGATCGTCTCTTAATAAATCGGAATTTTTGAGACAATTTGATAAAATAGTCTCAAACGATGAAAATAATTATATAAATATTAAATACAAAGGTGATATTATAATGGATGAAAATGTAATATTTACAGATGACGTTACTTTAGAAAATACTGAAACAAATACGACTGAAAATAATATTATAGTTACTGAAAATTAATGTATTTATATAATAAAGTATTTATTTTCACATAAATCTTTTATAGTATATCTATATTTAGGATTAATTTTTAATATATTTTTAATTATATTACTAATTTTATCATAATTACTTAATTTTATCAACGGTTGTGTCAGAATATCAAAACTATTATTTTTATTATACTTATAATTAATTAAGTTATTATTAATAAAATATTTATAACTATATTTTGCAGTATTTAAAAAATTTAATGGAAATTTTCCACAAAAATCATGTATTAATAATAAATGTTCTCTAGTTTCTTCATCATCTATAATATCATCTGATGTATCGAATAATAGTTTCCCTGTTAATAATTCATAAAACACACACCCTATTGACCATATATCTATTGGATACGACATCGGTCCTTTTAATAAAACTTCAGGAGGTGAATAATATATAGTCCCAAATGAATTTGTATCGTATTTTTCATTTCTATTTACGGTACCATAATCAGAAAGACATATATTTATAGATTCATTTATTTTATCCTCACTAATATTCATATTATTTATATCATTTATATTAACATTATCCATAATTTCGGAATGTGTTAAATTATCATTACAAAGAGATAAATATTTATCAATTATAAATTTATTTTTATTATTAATACCCTTAATCAGAATATTATCAGTTTTGATATCACCGTGTATAGTTTTAATTTTATTATGTAAATAATAAACGGCTTTTAGTAATTGGTTCATTATTATTTTAACAATATTTTCAGAAAAGCCATTATTATAACAATTATTTTTTCTTATTACTTTATCTAAATCGCTATAATGTAAATTCCATATCGAACAAACATATTTATTATTATTTATATTTTCGATAAAATACTCTATCAGAGTATTAAAATGTTTAGGTTCTTGTAATAAATAGGTTGAAAATCTAATTTCTTTAATACTAGTATTATAAGAATCTGTATTATTTACTTTTAATACATAAAAATTTTTTTTTTTATCAACAACTAACCAAACTACGGAAAAAGAACCTTTTCCTATTTTATATATTATGTCGTAATGACGTAATGATGATTTATATAAATCTAAATTATTATCAACATCTGAAATTGATAAAGATCCCGATCCTGATGAAGAACACATGATAATAGATAAATATAATATATTATTTTAAATAATATTAGTTTAAATAATAATATTTAAAAAAAAATAATATATTTGCATTAATATTATAATGGATTTACAATTTCAAATATTACCCACATTAGAAAAGAGAATAGATCTTAATGATGATTTGACATTACAAAAAAAAATTACTATTTTTTTTAAAGATAAGGTTAAAAAATGGAATAGTAAATGTGATTTAAAGATACGTAATATACATATAAAAAATATATATATTATTTTATTATCTTTACGGAATAGATATAATATTAATTGGTATGATATGAGAACTATACATTATTATACAGTTAAAGATTATTTACTAAGAAAAATGAAAACACATTAGTTATATTATGTAATTAATATATTTTTTTCCAACTTCGCACGAATATTTAATAATTCAATAAGTTTATTTTTTAATATTAAATCTTTAATATATTTATCTGATCCTGATATTAAATATTCTTTTATTCTTGATAATGCTTTTTTATATATGTCATTAAGGTCAATAGATACTAATATATTATTAGTATACTCACCTGTATTAAATAATATTATTTTTTCATTGTTATAATTTTCAACTATATTTATAATATATTCTAAATTTATTATGATTGGATTTTTAATAAAAACCCAATCATTAATATATTCTTCAAAAGCAATTATGTTATTTTTTATAATATATATATTATTTTTTTCTATTATATTATTATATAAAAATGATATATGTTTTTTAGTTTCTTTTTTATTCATAAATATTTTACCATATATATTTTTCGAAACTATGTAATTGGGTATTAATATTTTAAAGTATATATAGAATATTTTTTTTAATGTTTTTATTTTTTTGTTATTTATATATTTCTTATTATTATTATGTATAACTTCTTTAATTTCATCAAAATTCGGTAAATTTATTTTATTTTTAAACACATTATACAGTTCGGTAGATGAAAAGTATATTTTATTATTAATATTTTTTAAGAAATTTAATATATTTTCATAAATTAAAAAATCGTATTTATTATTCATACATATTAACTTAATTTTGTTTAAAATATATTTTTTAAAAACAGTTTCTTCTAATTCTATGAATATTAATTTATCCGAATCATTATTATATATATTAGAGGTATCATAATTAATAATACTCAAACAATAAGATGTAATCATTTTTACCAATAATTGTTTATCACATAAAATATATTTAAAAAAAATTTTATTATAATTATATATAAAAACATTATCAATCTTAATAGATATATTATATTTATTATCTAATTTAATATAAACACTATCATCATCATTATAATCGTTATAATTAAATATTTTTATATTGCTTAATTCTTCGTTATATAAAAGTATGTCTGTTTTTTTTTTTCCATTAGTTAATGTGTTAGTTTCTTGTGAATTTTTTAAAATGGTAGTATTTTTATTTGTTTCTAAGCTAAGGGATTGATAATGTGTTTTATCGTTTTTTGGTATATTTAATATTCTATTTTTTGAGATGTCATCAATACCTTCATTTAATATATCATTTAATACTTCTTGCGTTGGGTGAATATTAGTATCATTAATATAATTTTTTTTTTCCGATAAATATTTAAAAAAATTAGTAAGCTCATTTGAAACTTTTGGTATATCTTCAGTAGAGTTATCATCATGTTCTTTAATATTTTTCATATCTTCATCTTTTTCAATTATTGAATAAACATTATTTATAGGTGAATCATCTTTTTTAAATATAGGCAAATCATCTTTTTTAAATATAGGCAAATCATCTTTTTTAACTATAGGTGAATCATTTTTTTTAACTATAGGTGAATCATTTTTTTTAACTATAGGTGAATCATTTTTTTTAACTATAGGTGAATCATTTTTTTTAACTATAGGTGAATCATTTTTTTTAAATATAGGCAAATCATCTTTTTTAACTATAGGTAAATCATCTTTTTTAACTATAGGTAAATCATCTTTTTTAACTATAGGTGAATCATTTTTTTTAACTATAGGTGAATCATTTTTTTTAAATATAGGCAAATCATCTTTTTTAACTATAGGTAAATCATCTTTTTTAACTATAGGTAAATCATCTTTTTTAAATATAGGCAAATCATCTTTTTTAAATATAGGCAAATCATCTTTTTTAACTATAGGTAAATCATCTTTTTTAACTATAGGTAAATCATCTTTTTTAACTATAGGTAAATCATCTTTTTTAACTATAGGTAAATCATCTTTTTTAACTATAGGTAAATCATCTTTTTTAACTATAGG
>Ga0209491_10006436_pt1 | contig 16280 bp, 21 predicted proteins | sample BON02_FD_187213 | JGI IMG/M metagenome (GOLD analysis project Ga0209491, IMG submission 187213) | Freshwater microbial communities from Lake Bonney liftoff mats and glacier meltwater in Antarctica - BON-02 (SPAdes) (version 2) | ecosystem: Environmental > Aquatic > Freshwater > Ice > Glacier...
TATATATATATGTATAAACACCCTTAGGACGTCACCCCATGCACCTAAAGAAACAGCCAAACACAACCCCCATCACGTCGTCTGGCGCGGGCGGCACGCGTAAATCGGACTCGGAACCGTATGCGCAGCTCTAACCTTAGACCCTGTCATCGTCTTAAAGTACCGCTGCCGAGAACGGTCGAATACAGGCACGCGCGTCGTAGTTTATACTGAGCGATTTGGCCAGATCGAGTCTGTTGAATGGGCGAATTGGCCTCGGGCTTTCCCCTTCTTCTGCGTCCACCGGCTATAGATCTATATAGTATGTTGATATATATATATATACAGTATATATATATATATATATATATATATATATATATATATATATATATATATATATATATATATATATATATATATATATATATATATATATATATATAAATATATATATATATATATATGTCATCGCCCACCTCGTGGTGGGCCCAAAGGCGGCACACGAGAAGAGCCCGATCGCCTGGCGCGCCAGCCCGGGTTAACCCTTGGGCGAGGTACGTTACTGGTGCCCAGAAGGGCTCCCGCACGAGGGTTGCAGTTTCCAATCATCATACCTGCGATATCGATTTGGGAGTTCAAATTGGTAGAACTCAGTTCCACCGTGCAAAACCAAACTCGCTCAGGTACCTGAGCGATCGATTTCTCAATATATAGCGATTTATCTACACACCAAACCTGTAAGCTTTTACACTTAGCTTACAGTTTTAGCAGCTTGCAGATGGCTTACAGTTGGCTTAGAGTTGGCTTACATTTGGCGCCGGCGTCTGTAAGCTGTCTGTTTGAGCTTGCACTTTCTGTAAGCCCTTGCAGAACGCTTACAGTTGCAACTGGTAGCGAACTGTAAGCGCTTACAAAAAACTGTAAGCGCTTACAGTCGGGTCAGCCCCAAAACTGTAAGCGCGTACAGTTTTTTGTAAGCGCTTACAGTTCGCTACCAGTTGCAACTGTAAGCGTCTGCAAGGGCTTGCATAAAGTGCAAGCTCAAACAGACAGCTTACAGACGCCGGAGCCAAATGTAAGCCAACTGTAAGCCATCTGCAAGCTGCCGAAAACTGTAAGCGAAGTGTAAGAGCTTACATATTTGCTGTAGCGTCTGCCGTGCACATTTAACCACTTTCAGGACACCCCGCGCTCGCCTAAAAGAGACCCCTCCTCCTGCCTCTGCACACCTCGTTTTTCTCGGTCTTGCTTCGTCCACCTCGTAGGGGACAAAAGACCACTCTGCCGGTTGTCCTCTAAGCGCTTAGAGGACAACTGGCATGGTGGTCTTTTGTAACTCTGCGGCAATCGGGTGAGCGCCTTCCAGAAAGCCGATGTTGTGTAGAGGACAGAAGACCACTATGCCAGTTGTCCTCTAAGCGCTTAGAGGACAACTGGCAGAGTGGTCTTTTGTCCTCTACAAAACATCAGCTTTCTGGAAGGCACCCGTTTGTCGCAAATGTCCTCTAAGCGCTTAGAGGACAACTGGCAGAGTGGTCTTGTGTCCTCTACACCGTGCTCTGGTCGCGCAACATCGGCCGGCGTGTAGTGTATGATGGTCCAGTTTGCAGCAAAAAATAGCATACACTTACCTTAAAGGTGCGCTGCAGCCATTGTAAACTTTTCGATTCGAAACTGGATATGCTCATGTACATGAGCGAGATTTGACTATGCGTTTCGTCGTTTGATTCTATGAAACTCCGAAGCAAGTAACTTTTTGCTTCCGAGTCCTTAAACACCCTCAGTCACCTCTAGCTCTAACCTGAGCTCTAACCGTATACCCTTCCTCGCCTTAAAGGTGCTCTGCAACTACTAAGTAACCGCCATATGTAAATTCGCTGTGCTCATGTACATGAGCAAATTTTGTTGTTAAAAGTTGTTACGTTTTGTTGAACTTCTGACGGCGATCACCAGCGATTTACCTATGAAACCCGGAAGAACTCGGAACAAGCGATTGGAAAGTCGAAACTGAAACCGTCGTTTATTATGAGTCGCAGCACCAAAGTCATTAGTACATGTTGAATAAGAGAAACTGCCTGAGAATTACTTAGGCGCTCAGGGCACCTTTAAAGGTGTCCTGCAGCTACTAAGTAACCGCCATATGTAAATTCCCTTTTCTCATGTACATGAGCGAGTTTTGTTGTTACATTCTGTTGAACTTCTGACGGCGATCACTAGCGATTTAATCATAAAACCCGGAAGAACTCGGAACACGAGATTGACCGAGTCGAAACTGAAACCGTCGTTCATTATGAGTCGCAGCACCACAGTCATTAGTACAAGTTGAATAAGAGAAACTGCCTGAGAGTTACTTAGGCACACAGGGCACCTTTAAGCGCATTCAGACTTTAGCTTAGCCGTAGACCCTTCCTCACCTTAAAATACCTGTCCCGATAACGGTAAAGGCCCGCGGCTGTTTTGCCTAATCAAAGGCCCCTGTCGTGGTGGTGTCGTGTAGTGTCTAGTGTCTGATGTGTGGAGTGTGTGGAACACGCACCAGGAGCAGGGCCGCTTCCTGCTGATTCGTCTTCGTTTTGCTCTTCTTTGGGAGGGGGCGGCGATAGCGATGCGGCCGAGCCGCCTCGATATGACCATATCGCTCAGTAGAAACTTAAGACGAAGAAGCGCGCGCTTGAACGGTACCGTTATCAGGAGAGATGCCTTCAACGCCCTCAGGCGTCTGCTCTAGCCAAAAGGTGCCCCTGTGCGCCTAAGTAAATCGAAGCAGCTTTTTCATCATCAAACTATACTAATGACTTTGGTGCTGTGACTTATTAATAAACGACGGTTTCAGTTTCGACTCTTTAATCACTTGTTCCGAATTGTTCCGGGTTTCATGGGTAAATCTAGGATACATCGCTGGTGATCGCCGTCAGAACTTGAGACCGAAATTCGCTCAGGTACCTGAGCAAAGCGAATTTACCTAAAGCGCTTACTTAGTAGCTGCAGGGCACCTTTAAAAGGTGCCCCGTAGCGATACGTAATTTGCGTCGGAGTTTCCTATCCTCAAAACAACAACACTCATAGTCAAAACTCGCCCATGTGCATGAGCATATCGAATTTTGAATAGAAAGCTTCACTATCGCTGCAGCGCACCTTAACGCTCCTAGACGTGGGGGTCCAAACCGGTATTGCGTTTCTAACGCAACCACTTCCTACCTGATTCTACAAACCGGATATGTTGTGAGCAGTCGATGCCACACATATATGCCGATATATAGGCGATGGATTCCCCGACCACTCATCACAGCTGACCTTTAAGGCCAGTGGTTCGGTCCCCAGTCTTTCAGCCAGCATGTCGCTGGTTCGACTCCCGGTTCTGTCACATTTCCATCGGCGGGTTTGGACAGGATCATATACACAAACATCTCGCGCCGCGTGTGTAGTATACGATGTAGACTGGGGGCACTCATCTCGGCTCGGCTCGGGTCCCTCCCCTACGTGTTGAAAAGATATTCACGTATTCCTGTGGCGCAACCACAAGAATATGAATACCGTATTCCGCCTGGTTGACCCTGTATATGACATGGATACGTACATATTCAAGCTGAATGTATTCAGAAAACAGGCTACATATGAATAGAATCCCGTATTCTTTTCCTCGTTCCGCGTATTCAACATGTAGGGTCCCTCCGTGGACGGTGCATGACTCGAATCCAATATGCTCGGAGAACCGCTCCCTTAGTTCGTGCAGAGATAGCTTTAGTTATCGAGAGTGAACTGCCGAGACCGTTAGAGGGTTGAGCGCCCTAAGGCATACCGGAGGGAGAGCCGATTGTAAAACACTACGTGGTCCCGGTTAAGGATCCCGCGCTTTCAGGAACAGGACCCCACTGGGAGGCACCGATGGGGGCACAAGGAGAGGCCCACACAGGGGCGATCCACACACAGGACCCAGACATCTAGCGCCAGCCAGCGAGCTTTGGCGGCAGGAAGATAAATATAGATGTGGACACACACACGCGTAGGACCCAGACATGTAGCGCCAGCCAGTGAGCTTCGGCGACAGGAAGACGAATATAGATGTAGACACACAAACACACACACGTATATAGTCGGCGCAAGCGCGCCGCGCCGTGCTCGGAGAACGGTTAAAGGTGCCCTGCAGCTATTAATTAACCGTTATGGGTAAAATCGCTTTGCTCAGGTACCTGAGCGAGTTTTGACTAAAGGTTTCGTCGTTTTGATTATAGGAAACTCGAAGTCGAATCACTTAGGCGCACAGGGCACCTTTAAGCTTGAGGATGTTGCGACCATAGAGGTTAGAATCGGGGGAGGCAGGAGTTGGCCTTTACCAGATATTCTTTCACGCCTATGCTTTTGTGCCCGAATCAATCCTCCTTTTATTGTCCATCCCCCCACCTGCATTGCCCACACGGTTGCAATACGATTGCAATCCTATTGCGCATTATTCGGCCCCCCTCCGACCATCCGTTGTTATGCCATACACCGTACAATATTGTGCATCGCAATATCGTGTAAAGGCTAGGCAGGAGGCGCGCGCAGCGGGGAGCACAACACGCCCTGGTTCTTGACGCGACTGACGCCCCGTTAGATATGTGTCGCCCCTCCCCACGTGTATCCTCCCCGCGTGAATGTGAACACCACCGAACCTGATCTGAAAGCGCGACTGTATCCCTCTCTGGTGTTGGCTGTCAACAGAGAAGATGCCTCGTCCATGGTCACAGCAGGCGCGACAGCTAACACCACGGAGGGGAACAGTCGCGCATCTAGGGAATCAGTGTTGTTGTGTTCACATTCACACGGGGAATCTATCGCTGGTGGGAGTCTCTGACCATGGATGGGTCTCTCTCTCTCTCTCTCTCTCTCTCTCTCTGAAGCGCGCTCCCTTTCTCTTGTTTATAACAGGTGGAAACTCATCGCGTTTCGGGACTGGTACGCGTGCCGCCGGGCGAGCGCCAAGTTCATCCCTCCGCACGTCGAGGTGCGAAACAATACGAATAATTTCTTGTAGAGGAAACGTGCCGTACTGTACCAGTTGTGCCACTTTCCCTCTAAGCGCTTAGAGGAAAAGTGGCACAACTGGTACAGTACGGCACGTTTCCTCTACAAAACATCGGCTTTCTGGAAGGCGCTCACCCGATTGCCGCAGAACTGGTACAGTACGGCACGTTTGCTCTACATTTCTTGCGTCAGCTTGGACACCTTCACAAGAATAACATAACACCCGCAACACTTACTACCGGTTACAACGAGCCTGCTGCTCTTGGACGCCTTCACGACAGAGCGATATAGAGATTTCAGCCGCCACGGCATTCTCTAAGCTTAAAAAACACCGTCCACGGAGAGAGGGGCAGTATTTGTGCTCTAGCACCGACATTTCCACTGTAGGGTGTTCTGTTTTTATTTTCCCCTCTCGCTAGGGCACCATTAACGGCGACTACACTTAGAACTCGTATCATTTTACATGTACACTCCTACCTATAATCTATGTGCAGGCCCCCGCCTCACTCGCCCACTACACGGCGACTTACACGTGAACCCTTTTATCATCCTATTTGTACACTCCTACCTGGAATATCTTTGCAGGTCTACGCCCCGCGCGCCCGCTACACGTATAGCTCGTGTAATCCCACATGTATACTTCCACCTGCAATCTATTCATAGTCCACCGCGTACGCCCACCACGCTTATAACTCTAGCGTGCGCCTATGTATACTCCCACCCATTATCTATCTTCAGGCCTTCGCCTTCGCCCACTGCACGTACAACTCTTAGCATCCTTCATGTATACTCCCACCTGCAATCTATCAGCAGGCCTTTGCCTCGCTCGCCCACTACGCGTGTACGTCTAGCGTGCGTGCTCCTATTTATACTCTCAGCTGTTATCTATTTACAGACAGGCGCCTTCGCCCATTATGCTTATAACACTTATCTTTATACTCCCACCTGTATCTATTTGCAGGGTCCCGACGTGCTCGCCCCACTATAACTGTAGCGCCCTTGATCGCGTAGGCGTGAACACCTTCGCACCAGAGCGCTAGCAAAGGGTTCGCCCTAACTTGGTACCGTGCCCTAACTTGGTACTCTTCGTTAGCACGACCGTTTGCTGCGCCGGACGATCCGCAACTCGTTACCGGGCAGCAAGGGAGCCCCTCCCCCGCGTGCCAACAGCTTTCCAGGGCTCGAAATGTGTGCGCGGGGGGGCTCAAGCGAAGGGAGTACCAAGTTAAATCACGGTACCAAGTTAGGGCGAACGCTTGCTACATATTTCAGCCGCCACCGCATTCTCTAAGCTTAATAACCGCCGTCCACGGAAAGAGGGGCAGTGCGTGGGCTATTTGGTAGCTATAGCACCGACGTTTTCCCCTGTGGGGGTTTCCGTTTTCGTTTCCCCCTCTCGCTTGGTCTGTTCACAGTCACATCGCCCAATCAGCGCTGCGTCTCGTAAAAAAACGTATCTTTCTCACCGCCCATCGCCTTCGACTGAATATTGGAGCGTTCTTTGCGGCCTTTGCGGCCGATGGACCGGCGACCCGACGAGCGCCCTTTGTGGCAGAGCGGGTTAAGGGTAAACCCTAATCCCACCCTTCCCCGTGTGCAGGACCCACGCTTGAATACGCTTTATTACCCACGCGCCGAGTTTACTACAAAGCACGCCCACCTAGTCTGGAGCCTAAACGCGTCCGCCTAGTTTTCGCGATCTATTTCTGTCGGAGACCATTCTAGATGTATCTGCTTCGCAAAGCTTTGCTTTCGAGCGATATGGCTGCGTAGCCGGCGGCGCGCTCTACACAACGATAGAGCGGCGGCGGCGTGCCTCCCGCCGCCTCTGGTGTAGAGGAAAAGTGCCGTACTGTACCAGTTGTGCCACTTTTCCTCTAAGCGCTTAGAGGAGAAGTGGCACAACTGGTACAGTACGGCAGTTTTCCTCTACATCTGGGTCAGTTGCGCCACGCCGGCTCCACAGCCGGTGGCACGCTCTACACGCATGAAATAGAGCGGAGGCAGTGGCGTGCCGTATGCACCGATTTAGTCGCGCGGCGTCGGCTCCGTAGCCAAAAAGCGCGCTCTACACATGTAGAGCAGAGGAGGCCGTTCCTTACTCAGCTCTGCCTCCTGTTTGGTCGCGCCACGTCGGCTCCATAACCAACCGGTGGCGCGCTCTACACTCTACACGATAGATCAGAGCGTGCGGTAGCGTGGCTCCCACAGCCTTGCAGGCTAGTCGCGCAGCGTCGGCTCTTTAACCGGCGGCTCGCGCTCGAAACGCGCAGAGCTTAGCCTTTACAAGATAATGTTTCGCTTCAAAGCTTTATTGTGGAAGTCAATCATCCGTGTATTGCCTTCCCCCACTTGCAAAGCCTACCCTATTGCAATACTAGTGCACAGCATTGCGCAATATACGCCCTCTTACCGACCCCCCTTTTGTATGCCGTACAATATATAATATTGGTGATGGCAATATCGTGTGAAGGCCAACGTAGAGCAGAGGTGCGAGATGAAGGCGAGCCCCGTGCGCCGCCCCACCTCCCGTCCTGTTGCACCGCGTCGACTCCGTAGCCGGCAGCACGTCTTACACAAGTAGAGCTGAGGCGGTGGCGTCCCTCGTGTAGAGGACAAAAGAACTTACAAAAGACCACTAGGCCAGTTGTCCTCTAAACGCTTGGAGGACAACTGACATAGTGGTCTTTTGTCCTCTACAAAACATCGGCTTACTGGAAGGCGCTCACCCGATTGCCGCAGAGTTAGTCGTGCACAGCCCCGCCTCCCGTCTTGTCGTCGCGCCGCATGGGCGGGCACGTGCTGTACACAAAGGAGAGCGGAGGTGGTGGCACGCCGTATGCAGCCCCACCTCTGGTTTAAAGCCGTGCGGCGTGGACTCTGTAGCCAGGGCGTGCGCTATACATGTAGAGTAGAGATGGCGGCGTTCCTTGTACAGCCCCGCCTCCCGCTTGGTTGCGCGCCGTGTCGGCTCGGCTGCCGGCGGCGCGTTTTATACTTACACGCGCAGAGTACTGGCGGTAGCGTGCCGCGTGCACAGCCCCGCCTCTGTCTTTTGCTCCGCGTCGGCTCGGCTGCCGGCGGCGCGCTCTATACGCGCAGAGTATGGGCGGTGGTGTGCCGCGTGCACAGCCCCACCTCTGTCTTTCGCTCCGCGTCGGCTCGGCTGCCGGTGGCGAGCTCTGGACGCGTAGAGCAGAGGCGGTGGCGGGCCTCGTGCACAGCCTCGCCTCTGTCTTTTGCTGCGCGTCGGCTCGGCTGCCAGTGGCGAGCTCTGCACGCGTAGAGCAGAAGCGGTGGCGGGCCTCGTGCAGCCCCGCGTCCCGTTTGGCTGCGCCCCGTGTCGGTGTCGGCTGCCGGCATCGACTCGGCTGCCGGTGGCGCGCTCTATACGCGTAGAGCACGGGCGGTGGCGTGCCTCAGCGCACAGCCCCGCCGCTAGTCTGGTTGAGCCGTGTCGACTCGGCTGCCGGTGGCTCGCTCTTTACGCATAGAGCAAGGGCGGTGGCGTGCCTCGTGCACAGCCCTGCCTCTAGTCTCGTTGTGCCGCGTCGGCTCGGCTGTTAGCTGTGCACTCTACACGCGTAGAGCAGGGTCGGTGGCGTGCCTTGTGCGCTGCCCCGCTGGCTCGGCTGCCGACGGCGCGCTCTACACACGTAGAGCACGGGCGGTGGCGTTCGGCGTGCACAGCCCCGCCTCTGTATTTTGCTCCGCGTCGGCTCGGCTGCCGGCGGCGAGCTCTGGACGCGTAGAGCAGAGGCGGTGGCGGGCCTCGTGCAGCCCCGCGTCTCGTTTGGTTGCGCCCCGTGTCGGTGTCGGCTGCCGGCATTGGCTCGGCTACCGGTGGCGCGGCACGCGTAGAGCAGGGGCGCTGGCGTGCCTCGTGCACAGCCCTGCCTCTAGTCTCGTTGTGCCGCGTCGGCTCGGCTGTTAGCTGCGCGCTCTATACGCGCAGAGTTGGGCGGTAGCGTGCCGCGTGCACAGCCCCGCCTCTGTATTTTGCTCCGCGTCGGCTCGGCTGCCGGCGGCGAGCTCTGCACGCACAGAGCAGAGGCGGTGGCGGGCCTCGTGCAGCCCCGCGCCCCGTTTGGTTGCGCTCCGTGTCGGTGTCGGCTGCCGGCATCGGCTCGGCTGCCGGTGGCGCGACACGCGTAGAGCACGGGCGGTGGCGTGCGGCGTGCACAGCCCCGCCTCTGTCTTTTGCGCCGCGTCGGCTCGGCTGCCGGCGGCGCGCTCTGGACGCGTAGAGCAGAGGCGGTGGCGCGCCTCTTGCAGCCCTGCGTCCCGTTTAGTTGCGCCCTGTGTCGGTGTCGGTGCCGGTGGCGCGTTCTGCAGGCGTAGAGCACGGGCGGTGGCGTGCCTCAGTGCACAGCCCAGCCGCTAGTCTGGTTGCGCCGTGTCGGCTTGGCTGCAGGCGGCGCGCTCTCTACGCATAGAGCAAGGACGGTGGCGTGCCTCGTGCACAGCCCTGCCTCTAGTCTCGTTGTGCCGCGTTGGCTCGGCTGTTAGCTGCGCACTCTACACGCGTAGAGCAGGGGCGGTGGCGTGCCTTGTGTGCTGCCCCGCTGGCTCGGCTGCCGACGGCGCGCTCTACATGCGTAGATCAGGGGCGGTGGCGTGCCTCGTGCAGCCCACCTCCTGCTTTGTTGCGCCACGTCGGCTCCGTGGTCGCCGGCGAACTCTCCACGCGTAGAGCAAGGTCGGTGGCGTGCCTCGTGCGCCCCGCCTCTAGTCTGTTACGCCGCGTCGGCTTGAATGCCGGCGCTGCGCACTTCACGCGGAGCTCTTGAGCAGGAGCGGTGGCGTGCCTCGTGCACAGCCACGCCTCCCGTTTTGTTGCGCCGCGTCGGCTCCGTAGCCGGCGGCGCGCTTTACACCGTAAAGCAGGGGCGGCGCCACGTTGGCTCCGTAGCCGGCGGTGCGCCCTACACGCATAAGAAGCAGGGAGGTGGCGTGCCTCGTGCAGTCCCACGTCCCGTTTCGTCGCGCCACGTCGGCTCCATGGTCGACGGCACGCTCTACACGAGTAGAGCAGGGGCGGTGGTGTGTCCCATGCACAGCCCCACTTCCCGTCTCGTTGCACCTCGTTGGCTCCGTAGCCAGCGGCGCTTGAGAACATGCGTAAAGCAGGAGCGGTGGCTTGCCTCGTGCACAGCGCCACCTCTGATGTTGTTGCGCCGAGTCGGCCCAGCTTCCGGCGGCACGCTCTACACGAGTAGAGCAGTGTCGATGACTTGCCTCGTGTAGCCCCGCCTCCCGTCTTGTTTTGCCGCGCCGGCTCCGAAGCTGGCGCGGCGCTCTACGCGTGTAAAGCAGTCGCGGTGCCGTGCTTCGTGCAACCCCGCCAGCGGCACGCTCTACACGCGTAGAGCAGTGGTGGTGGCGTGCCCCGGGCATAGCCCTGCCTCCCGTTTTGCTGTGCCGCGTCGGCTCCGTAGCCGGCAGCTTGCTCTACATGTGTAAAGCAGGGGCGGAGGCGTGCTTCGCGCAGTCCCGCCAGCGGCACGCTCTACACGCGTAGAGCAGTGGTGGTGGCGTGCCCCGGGCATAGCCCTGCCTCCCGTTTTGCTGTGCCGCGTCGGCTCCGTAGCCGGCAGCTTGCTCTACATGCGTAAAGCAGGGGTGGAGGCGTGCTTCGTGCAGCCCTGCCAGCGGCACGCTCTACACGCGTAGAGCAGTGGTGGTGGCGTGCCCCAGGCACAGACCTGACTCCCGTTTTGCTGTGCCGCGTCGGCTCCGTAGCCGGCAGCTTGCTCTACATGCGCAAAGCAGGGGCGGAGGCGCGTCTCGCACAGCCGTTCACCTCCCGTTTCGTTGCGGCCCGACGGCTCTTTAGACCGAGCTCTACACGCGTAGAGCAGGGGCGGTGGCAAGTCTCATCTCCCGCCCCGTCTCCTGTCTAGTTGTGCCGCGTCGGCTCAGCAGCCGGCAGCGCGCTCCGCACGCGTAGAGCAGAGGCGGTGGCGTGCCTCATGAGCAACCCGGCCGCTCGTGTTGTCTTGCCGCGTTTGGCTAGGCTGCTGGCAGCGCGCTTTATACGATGAGCACAGGTGGGAGGCGTGCCTTGTGTGAGGCCCAGCCTCCCGTCTCCATCGCGCCACGTAGGCTAGGTTCCAGGCGGGGCGCTCTACACTAATGGAGCAGAGGTGGAGGCGTGCCTCGGGCTATAGAGGACAAAAGACCCTTATGCCAGTTGTCCTCTAAGTGCTTAGAGGACAACTGGCATAGTGGTCTTTTGTCCTCTACCGCCCCCCGTGTCGCTGTGCCACGTCGGGCGCATGGCGACTTACAGCGCCGGTGCTCCAAGGAACCGATTAGCTCGGTGGTGTGTAGTCGACGTTACAGGGAGTAACAGCCGCGTCTAGCGGAACACACACACACGCTGGTGGGTAGAGCAGGCGTCTAGCCTGGCGCCGTCTGGTGCGCTCGTCTGCGGGATGCGGAGCCTACCGGAGGGGAGCCGCAGAGATACCGGCGGGGTCTCCGTGACGGTCGACGCCCTCGCGACATGTGCCGCGAGCGGCGAACTCATCAGGCCTCTGTGCTGGAGCGCTCTGAGGCGCTTTTGCATGTCTTTGGTTGCGACTAGCGTGCGCAGTCGCGCGCGCGAGGTGTTGGCGGGTGGGGATGAGGGGGGCGGAAGGCGGAGCGAGGGGCCGAGGGTGGAGTGCGGTCGTTAGCATCTAGGGACGAAGCGACCGTGGCGACGAAGCCCTCCTTCCCTGAGCGCCACCAGAAGTGCTTATCGCCTGACGCACCGTCAGCGCAGGTCGAGTTAGGGGGAGGCTGAGCTAGCGTGGCGGCTAGACTAGGGTAGAAAGAAGGGGGAGGCTGAGCCTCTTAGCCTCACGGCCAGGGTACTCGCCTCTCCTCTCTCCCCCCTCCTCTCTCGCTGCTGGACGTGCCTTAGCCTACCTGCTCGCCAGCCGCCAGCTGCCTGTCTGAAACGGCGGAGAGAGAGAGGGGGAGAGAGCACGGAGAGCGTACCATCGACATCTCGGGGTGAGGTACGGACGGAAGACGAGAGACGAGAGAGACACGAGAGTAGACACTGTACAGACTGTGTGCTGATTTCTGAGCGCGCGTGTTAGTTGCGTCGGAGCTCGTGAGGAGCGACGGTGTGTGTGTGGTTAAGGCGTGTGTTCCCATGATGGGTGCCATGATGCCCTGCGCACCGCAGAGCGAGTCACCTGGTGGTCAGGGGCCAGTGGGCCGCTCTGGGCGCGAGATCGGCGCGACTTGCGGTTGATACCGCAGGGGAGCTCCTCTCTGGCCTATTGCACAGTACGCTGGCGCAAACTTAAGCTCGCTGTTCATGAGTGCGATTTAAGCTTGAGAAGAGAGTGCAGCCAGCTGGAATCTGCCCCCCATTACATTATAACTTTTGTGTGCTTCTGTGTATACTCCCCTCCCACCTGCAATCTATTTGCAGCGGTCTCGCCTCACTCGCCCACGGCGACTACACGTAGAACTCTAACGTGCTCCTATGAGTTAGGGATCAACCCGAGTAGAAGTAGAAGTAGCAGTAGCAGTAGTAGTGATAGTAGTAGTAGCAGAATCAGCAGTAGGCATCGTCAGCAGTAGGCATCGTCGTCGTAGTAGTCGTCGTCGTCGTCGTCGTAGTAGTAGTAGTAGTCGGCGTAGTAGTAGTGGTAGTGGTATTGGTAGCAGCAGCAGCAGCAGGAGGAGGAGGAGGAGGAGGAGGAGGAGGAGGAGGAGCAGCAGCAGCAGCAGCAGGAGGAGGAGGCGGCGCGCCGCCGCCGCAGCAGCAGCAGGAGCAGGAGTAGTAGCAGCAGCAGCAGCAGAAGTAGTAGTAGTAGTAGTAGTAGTAGTAGTAGTAGTGGTAGTAGTAGTAGTAGTAGTAGTAGTAGTAGTAGTAGTAGTAGTAGACGAAGTAGTAGTAGTAGTAGTAGGAGTGAAGTAGCAGCAGCAGCAGCAGCAGGTGAACAACAGCAACAGCTGCAGCAGTAGCAGTAGTCGTAGTGACAGTAGTAGTAGCAGGGACAGGAACACTAGTAATAGCAGTATCAGTAGTAGCCGCATTAACAGTAGTAGCAGCAGCAGCAGAGCATAGCAGTAGCAGCAGCAGTAGCAGCAGTAGTAGTAGCCGCAGTAGCAGCAGCAGCAGCTGCTGCAGCAGAAGCAGCAGGAGTAGCAGCAGTAGCAATCGTGTTTTGCGTTCGAGGTGGCTGCCGCGCGCCCCTATCCGGCGAGAAGCGACAGAGACCCCGGTCCCCCATGTACGCTATTTGCAGGGATTTGTTTGCAGCGTCCCGTCTCGCCGATCGCAGTCTCTATTCCGGCCCCTCAGAAATAGCTGTATCCATGGTCGGAGACGCACGACAGCTAACACCACAGAGGGGCACGGTCGCGCTTTAGCGCGGCGGCGAGAAAGGATGATCCTTCACGCCTTAGCGATACAGATCAGAGCTGAACTTCGCGTTCGACTTAGCCTAAACGCGGCCAGTTAACGACTGACGCCTCTAGCTAGCGTCGAGTAGCATAGGAGACACACGTGTGACTTGTGGAGAGGGCGGTTTAGCTAAGCGGACGAACGAAGTCAGAGCTAGGATCTGTCAGCGAAGGTTCGGTTTGGGTCACATTCACACTCGGACGATATACGTGGGGAAGGCTACATCTATCTAACGCTCACGATATCGAACCCAAACGCCGCCCTCTCTGACCCAAACAACCACGCTTCCTCGGTTTGTACACGCTTGGACCCCTCCCGATCTCCAATCCAACCGCGGCCCTCTTTACACAACCCCACCCTACCTCCTCTACCCAACCACATCCCACCCCTCCTTTTTTTTCGGAGTTGTTTCTTGTGCATTCACACTACACAAAGGCCTGCGCACAGAGCACAGAGCAGAACGATCCGCTCATAGAGAGCCAGGTGGCAACCGGACCAGAGGATGCATTGAAGGAGAACAAACCAGCCGCCGCCGGTATCGGGCGGTTCTTCTCCCTGCAGTAAAGAAGATGGATACACACAGCGGTACGCGCAACGGCCACACCCACAACACAGGAGGGGGGGCCACAGATACAACAGACACAACACAGGAGGGGGCCCGGAGGGACCCACACTCACACAGTCAAACATGGCCGTTGCGCGTCCCGTTGCTCGCGTTTCCTGTTCCTGTTTAGTTCCTGTTCTAGACTCTGCTAGACATGGCCGACTCTGCGGCCCGCGCTCACGCATTCGTCCTCCCTCGTGCACTCGCACACGCCCGCGTTCACGGCGGCCTTCAAAGAAGATGGATCCACACAAATAAGTTCGTTTCTGTCGTCGTCACTGATCGTGTCTGGTATCTTTTTTTTACGCCTCCAGCAAGTGGCGGCTGCGCTCGATGAAGCGACGGCGCGCAGCATGCACACCATCTTCGAGGGCGGGGCCGCATGGACCGACCAGCCCGAGCGCACGCGGCGCGAGGCGCTGCGGCTGGCGATCGGCCGGATGCTAAACATGATAGTGGACCGGTGAGACCAACAAAAAGTGTAGTGTTTGTCTGTGTGGCTTCTGTGTGGGTCCCCTGTGTGGCCCTCTCCTCCGGTGGTGGGTCCTCTGCGGGGTCCTCCCCTCTGTGTGGGTCCCCTATGGGCGGCGTCCTCTTTTGTCGTGTTCCCGTTTCTCGTGGCATCTGTTCCTTGTCTTGCTTCTCGCTCGCGCAGTGTGTTTACCTGATAACACAGGGAAACTACCTATAGTTTCGATCCCCGAATTAGACGCAAACTGGGAGGGCCGCGTGTAACCGGCTTATGCGAACGCAGAGACCGCAGATGTCGTGGGTCACGGCATGGGTCTGGTTCAGCCTATCCGCAGAGTTTGTGGACGCACACACGTATCCTAGATCTGACTTCGTTCGTTCTCTGAGTTAAACACGCTCTCTCCACACGCGTGTGTGAGCGAGAGCACCCCGCGCTGCTCGACTGCTCGACTCGCTCCACTCTCCACTGCGCTATGTGAAAGGGTGCTGTGAACGACGAACCACAGAGAACGGAGAAAAGTAAACTGGAGATGTGTGGCTCCGTTCGCTGTCCGCGTTTAACTAATCGAACGCGAAGTTCAGCTTTGATATGTATCGCTAAGGTGCGAAGGGTTCTCGCCGCCGCGCTAACACACACACAGACGATTCTACCGCAACCCCGCCCTTCTCTCACTCAGTCACGCCCCTTTCTAAAGTAAACATGCCCTCCTGACCATCGCGCGCGCGTGTCCTCTTTCCGTGAGTGGCAAACCAGTATGTAACGCAACCGCGCCCTTCTCAAACGCAATCACGCCCTCCTGATCAACGAACCCGCCTCGAACGCGACCCCGCCCTTCTCCTAACGTAGCCACGTCTACAGCCTCCTACTATATATATATGTATATATATATGTGTGTGTACATATGCAGAGATGGGTACCTATTTATATGCCGATCCACTCTAAGTTTACCGGCTCCGCCTGGGTGCTGAACGGTGCCCTCCGCGTCAACCCAAACTCACTGGTACGTCCTCTTGATCACCGCACGCGTGTCCTCTTCCCAACAACACTACAAATTGCCTCGAACGCAACTCAGCTCTGTTGAGGAACGATCTCCTCCCCCCACGGTATCCCGTGTGTGGGTTGCGGCTGTTTCGGCCGCCCGCCGAGTTTCGCTTAGGCGCGCGCTATTAGTAGCTCGGGTAAGTAACGACTACCCGAGCGGCAGTTAGCGCGTGTCTGTAAACAGCCCTGACGGGGTTTAGACAGACATCTGGGCAGCCATTGAAGGTTCGATTCATTGTCCTTCACCTCCAACACAGCCAAGCATGGCTTCCTACGCTCTTCTCCAACGCAACCACGCTCTCCTGAGCAGCGCACCCTCCTCTTACGCAATCACGTCTTTTCCAACGCAACCACGCCCTCTTGATCACCACACGCGTTGTTAAGTGTTTGTGGCGGGTATTCGTTTGGGAGTTTGGGGTGTTGTTCTTGTCGTGTGTGTGTGTGACGGTGTCGGGGGTGTTGTTCTCTGTCGGTGTGTGTGTGTGTGACCTGTTGATCTTTTTACACCGCACGCGTGCCCTCTTGCAACATCCATGTAATATGCGTGTGTGATATGCGGAACTCATACTGTATCTCTCTGAATATATGTTTGTATCTATCTATCTATCTCTACCTCTACCTAACTATCTTTCTTTCTCTCTGTCCATCTTTCCATCTATTATATCTATTTACCCCCCACACACACCCATTTGTATATATACATTTATATATATATATATACATATATATATATATACATATATATATATATATATATATATATA
>Ga0209491_10006437_pt1 | contig 16279 bp, 14 predicted proteins | sample BON02_FD_187213 | JGI IMG/M metagenome (GOLD analysis project Ga0209491, IMG submission 187213) | Freshwater microbial communities from Lake Bonney liftoff mats and glacier meltwater in Antarctica - BON-02 (SPAdes) (version 2) | ecosystem: Environmental > Aquatic > Freshwater > Ice > Glacier...
GGAGGAGGAGGAGGAGGAGGAGGAGGAAGAAGGGGAGAAGCTTAACATAATCGTGAGGGAAGGAAAATAAGCAGTAATGGCGATGGAGGGAGGAGGGAGGGAGGGAGGAACAGATGCACGAAGTAGAGGAGCGTTCGATGTAATTGTGAATAGGACAACGACAACAGCAACAACAAGAAAAGAAGTCGCAACAGTATGAGTGTCGAAAGGAGGAGCAGAGAAGATGCGAAGCAAACACAAAAGACAACCGGCACAAAGCAAAAGAGACGGCTCAATGCATAGAGAGAGCCACCATCAATTCTACCGACAGCAGCAGCACTAGTAGCCGCAGCAGCAGCAGCAGCAGCAGCACTACGGCTACCACAGCAGCAGTAGCAGCAGCAGTAGCAGCAGCATCACGGTCACCCCAGCAGCAGCAGCAGGAGCAACACCCACCATCACAAAAAGACTGACAGCAAGGGTGTGACAGAGCAAAGTAGCCAACAAATATTCTTGACGTATCAAATCAAATGTTCGATAAAGTCTTTTCGGAACCCCGACCAGAAACATGCACTTAATTGTTCTTGAAGCGCTGGGGGCGTTGGAAAAATGTGTAAAGAAATGATACGATAGTAAAAAAAAGACAAACAAATCGCATAATGTCCTTTTATTCGTTTTTGGTTTTTGTACCTAACATTGTTTCTTGCACGCCTCACGCCAACGGTCCATATTCCCCCACGTCTCTTACCCTAGAAAACGGACAAGTCGGGGGCAGAACCTCCGTCCTCCCCTCGTCCTTCATCTCCCTCCTTCCTCCTCTCAACGCAGAAGATGGAGTAGCAGCAGCAGCAACAGCAGCAGCCTGGAGGTAAGCCATCTCAAAGTGCTCCTCGGAGAAGAAGCGCTGCGCGGCCTGGGACAAGGCGAGGGGGATGTCGGGATACAACACATTGCGAAAGAAGCGGTTTCGGCGACCGCTACTTGGATTGTCGTCCTCCTTTCCTCTCGTCGTCGCCATCATACATTCATGTGCCCCGCTACTGGCAACGGACCGGCAAACAAACACCTCCTCTGCTCGCAAGGCCTGGAGCGTAGCTGCGTCCACCACCACGGGCATGTAGTCCCTTGCTATTCTCTTGTCTTTCGGCACTACCCCTCCTGCAGCCGATGGCGGCGCTGAAAGCGGTGGTGGTGGCGAAGGAAAAGGCGTGCTGTGACCAGCCGAGCTCGTCGTCTTCAGTGATTTTCTCCGCAACAACGCCACAGCCTCCTCATCGGACAAGAGCGGGTCAGGTGTGAACTCTACCAAGGGCAAGACCTCAAAACCTAGCATAGAGCGGACAAAAGGATGACCGCAACTGACGCAGGCGTCCCCAGCCCACTCACCACCGTCGCTGCTGCTGCTGCCTCCCGGGACTCTCGCCAGGGTCTTGCACCATTTTATTGCCTCTTTCTCCTCGGACAATCAAAGAGTCCTTGACGTGCTGATTGGCGGGGTTAAGGAAAGGGTTGACGTGCCCGCACTGATAGCACACAGGGCGCAACTCGTTTTCGTCTCTTCCCTCATTTCCAAGCTGTGCCGCCTGCAAATGCAGCATGTCCACCTCCAACGCGTCCCGCCACGACGGCGGCAAATGAAGCGTGAGAAGCCTCGCGAAGCAGGAGCGCGCAAATGTCCGAGCCCCCAATGCCTGGGCTTGCTTAGTGATGGTGTAGAGCGTGGCTACCTTGGAGATGCCAAAGGGAGGCTCGCCGCTTCCGAGTGTGTTGAGGATGAAACGAGCCACTTGAAAGAGAGTGCGCGGGGAGAGGGCCGTGAAGGGCTCTTGAGTGTAGGTATTAATGTGCTGGAAAGCCCCGTACACGTCCGCAAGGGTGGAAAGACGGCGATATTCCCCTTCACAGTTGTTGTCGTCCGTGTTGTTGCTACCAGCTCTATTAAAAACTTCTACCGCCAGCACCCAGCAATAGTACGAAGCGTCCTGGAATCGGCCTTCAATCACCGCATTCCGCACCAATGCTTCCACCCATGGCCTGGCCTGTGCTGCCGCATCGTAACGGTAATAGAGAGACATCGCTTCGTCAAAATTGCGCTGTGGATCCTCCACCAACAACCACTCAGCATATGGCAAAAAGGTGCTCGGGTCAAACAAGCCCGCCTTGTCCTCGGCCAGCGCTAGGGCCTCTGTCCACATTTGTCGCCGAGTGTAGTAGGCCATAAGCAGGGAGACGTCTTGGAGTTTGCTCAAGAAGATCTCGCGGAGTGCTCGATCGCGGCGGGCCGAGGCTTCCTGGTCATTGATCGTTGATGAGGAGGAAGCGAGAGGAGTGTCGGCCAATAGTGACCCGCACATTCGCACGAGCTCTGGGTCTTGAGCGGCGCGAGCAACGGCCAGAACTTGGCTTTCCCAGCACGAAGAGGAAGAAGATAGAGACAACGACGACAGAGGTCCCAGCTGCGGGAGCGTCGCAAGGGCGAGCGTCAAGTCGCCGTGCGCAATCTGGGAGGCAACAGTGGCTTGCCAATCGTCCTCAATGATAGCAGGAACTGACTGTTGGGAACGTGGCGGTAGGCATACTAAACTGATCGCGCCACCTGCAAAGCCGAGGGCAAGGCGCTCTTGAGCTGCGGCCATAGTGGCGAGACTACTGCTGCTGCTGCTGCTGCTGCTGCTGCTTCTGCTGCCGCTGTTCTCACTTTGGTAGATCACCTGGGCGGGGATGCCGTCATCATGGTACAAGAGCACACTGCCACTCTGAAGGAGCAGCACTATGGCCTGCATTCTAGGTATATACTGGGCCACCAGGACCGCCGAATCCAGAGAGACGTCCTCTGAGCTTTTCCCGCCATCGTGGTACACCGTCAGCGTCTGCTCCTTGCCCACCACTAGAACGTCCGCGGCCATCCAGGTCATCACGTCCATGCCAGGCTGGCACACAATTCTGGTAGTTTCAATCAATGAGCTGGTGTCACGCAACGAGATTACGCCATGTGCAAATCCCAAGGCCAGGCACTGCCCGTCGCCGCGCCAGGCCACTCTGGCAATGACGTGGGGCACCCTCTTTTTCACCACAGCTTTTTGGTCGGGGCTCCAAAGGGCAAACTCTTGGGCGGCTGTTGAGCAAAGCTGGTGCGTGATGGGATTGTGAGACACTTGCCGCACGCCGAGTTGCGCACCTTCACCTACAATAGTGTTCCCGCTGTGGCTATATTTCAGCAAGCCCTCGCCCGCCTCCGTCCAAATGATGACCTTGCCCTCCACGTCCCCCGAGACAAACCGCGCCCCGTCCAAGGACCAATCCACGACCGAAACGACGATCGCTTTGTGGGACTTGAGCGTATTGAGCAGGGCACCCGTTTTAGCGTCGTAGAGCAACACACGCGTGGCCACTGCTGCCAGCAGCCGCGTACCGTCCGGGCTGAAGCACACGGCGGCAACCCCCAAATTGCTGTCGTTTTGCGGGATGCCTGGTGACAACGAGGTCCATAGAACGGAGGGATTTGCTGCAGTCATGACGACTGTGTTTGTAGGGTGGTGATTGTAGGGATGTCAGGTCAGTGTACTGACTTTAGAAGCGAAAGTGTGGACGTGAAAACGTGCCTTCCGCTTTTCGAGGCCCATGCTCAAAATTCGGCGAGGAGGTTGCTCGCTTTTTTTTTGGGGGTATTTATTAAGGACACGATATCTAGAGAACCTTTCTTCTGGAGCTTATGGCGGTGCCTCCATTTCTCGCCGCGACCTCGACGAGCACACAAGTGAGGTTGTTCTGTTCTGTTTCCATGCCTTGATGTGGTCCGGCGGATCATGCCTTTTGTGTCTCATTTCTCGCCGCGACCTCACGTGCACACAAGTATGTTCTGTGGTCCGGCAGATTATGCCTTTTGTGTCTCATTTCTCGCCGCGACCTCGACGAGCACAAGTATGTTCTGTTCTGTTTCCATGCTTTTTGATGTGGTCCGGCGGATTATGCCTTGTGCCCATTCCCACCTCTACTCTTTGTTTGTGGTGCGTGTACCCCCCTGACACCACCACCACACCAAGCAACGATGCGCAGGGCCAGGCTTTAGCTCACTCTTTCCTTGCAACATACACACATCACACATTAGCTAAACACACCCTACCACCAAGCTAGCACCCCTCTACGCTACAAAACCATGAGCAGCACGTCCACGGCCGAGCACCCCGTGATCCGCAAGGAAGGCCCCTGTGGCTGCATCATGCAAGTGGGCGGCGACGAAGCCCTGGGCGCCACTACCACCACCCCTGCGAAATGCCTCTGTGGTGAAGGCTGCCGCTGCGTGGAAATCAAGGGTCGTTGCGACTGTGCCGAGCGCACCACGACGAGCAGCGTGGAGGCGCCTGTGGGCTGTGTGGTGGAGTTGGGGGAGAAAGACGTCTGCGGGATTTGTGGGGGGGCGGGCTGCCGCTGCATCGCGCTCAAGGGTAGCTGCCAGTGCCCGGCGGTCGCGAAGTAAGAGAAGGCGGGGGAAAGGAGGGAAGGATAAGACGGGTCTAAGGAAAGGAGAGGGGAGAAAGAGAAGAATCAGCATGGAGGGAGAAGAGAACGAAAGAAGGAAAGACAGTCGCGTTGCTAGGTCATAGAGCTGCAGGTGAATGGGCGAAAGCGCAAGAGTCCGCAGTGGAAAAGGAAAGAATTGTACAGAGAGAAGAAGACGATCGAGATAAAAACGCGAAGAGAAGTGAGAAGAGCAGAAAGGAAGAAAAGAAAAAAGGAAGTAAAGCCACGGGTAGATTCCTCTTGTTTTTCATCCTTCTTTTTTTTATTTACACTTATTCTGTGTCACCCCTGCATCCCGCATTTAGATTTCTTACTGCAAGCTTGCCCAACCCCAATTTATACATATGGCACCCTCCGCCCCGCTGCATCCAAGTACTTCATCTCGACCATCGCCCTCCACTCCCTGTCCGTCTCCGGGCTGACCACCTTCCCTTGGTCCGTCAGCAAGGCGATACCTCCGTCATTCCCTCCCACTGCATAGCCCCCAAACCAATAACCCCCAACCCATCCATTTGTCCCTGGGCGCCCACCCCCAGTTCTTGCTTCCTTAGGCGTGCCAAATAAGACGACAGCCTTCGGGCTGAGGAGGGCTGCCATGTAAGGGAAGGAGGAGCCAGTCACCACCAACATGTCGGCGTCCATGAGGTGATAGAGCGTGCTCCGTACGTCCATTTCTCAGTGGTAGGAGACGCGGATGCGTTGCTTTCTTACGATTCTGTGGAGGAAAACGCAAGCGGAAAAGGAGGGAAAAAAGAACCGTTTGGTAAGAGACGAGCGGGGATAGAGAGAAGGAGAGTGGGGGGGAGTGACCAATGGAGGGTACACGTACCTGGGTGGGTCATTAGCAGATCCCGCTGCCGCGTCGGCTTCCTTCCCTCCTTCCTCTTTTGTCATCAGCTCTTCCTCGTCAGCTTCTTTTCCGTCCTCCTTTTTCTCGTCCACCGCCATCACTATCTTCTCCACCACCACTACTTCCTCCTTGAAAATCTCCGTCAAAATCGGAAAAGGCGGCTGCCTTTCCACCCATCGTCTCTCCTCTAATTTTCTCATCTTCTTCTCATTTCCCACCGCCTCCGTCCCCTCCTTCTCATTCTCTACTTTCTTCATTTCCTCCACCCTCTGCTTCTCCTTCTCCTTCTCCTTCTCCCTCTCGATCATCACCTCTTCCTCGTAGAGAAAGTGATAATGCACACACTCAAAGCCCACCAATGCCACACCCACCGTCTTCTTCAAATTCTCAAAAAACAAGTTGTCTGTCTCATACAAGAGCGTATCCCCCACCCGTAAATGAATCGCAACATTATAACACTTCTGCTGCCCCTCCCCCAACTGCACTACCCTTCCCTCCGTCCCTCCCTCCGCCTCTCCCTCCGCCTCCGTCCCTCCCTCCGTCTCGTCCTCCCACACCGGGCGAGGGATGGTGTCGGGGTTCATTCTCAGCAGCCAGCAGCGGAGCAAAGTCTTGAGGCGGGTGTACTGCGGGTCATCTATGTAATAACAACCTTCCGCCCGATAGTCCCCGCACACCTCCATGTTGACGGTCATGAGAAGGTTGCAGCTTGGGTCCCCTTCCACCTTCTCTTCCTCCTCCTCCTGCTTCACCTCCTCCTTCCCAGTCTCCGTCGGTTGCTTCTTCGGTCCACCAGCTTTTAGCCAACCGATCTTTTCACGGTAACTTCCAGGCCATCCAGAACGTATTTGGCGAACGTTTGGGTGTTGCTCTAGAAGGAAGGAGGGAGGGCTGGGAGGGAGGGAGGGAGGGAGTCAATACAAATAACCAAATGGAAAGAAGAGTACAGGAAAAAGCGGGCAAAAGGAGGACAATTTAAAATTGCTTTTAAGATAAGCAGAAGAAAGGGATAAAGGAAAAGAGGGATGCATTCTTACCTCGCACGTCCTCTATAGTAGGGAGGGATTGTCCAATGGGGAGGAAGTCTTCCAGGCCCGTGTAGTTGCCGTGGGATCCCCCTGCAGTATGCATATCGAGAAGGACGGGGACGCTGTCGGTGTCGAGAGCCACAAGAAGGACGATGCAGAATTGCAAGCACCGATCTCCGAGCCCTCTTGACGCGATGAGGTCAATGTTGACAAAGCGAGGACAGGAAGAGTTTTCTTGTTGATAGAAGGGGTAATCGCAGGTGGGGTGGAAGGAGGAGGACAAGGGGGAGGGGGACAAGGACGAAGAAGGAGAGGAAATGACAGTAGAGGAGGAGGCAGAGGAAGGGGAGGCCGGGAAAGAGGAGATGATGGAGGAGGAATTGAAGGAGGAGCGGAGGAAGGCGGTGGTCGACATGGAGGGGAGGACCGAAAGGAAGCTGCCAGTAAGTTGTTGCCGTTCCCACATCGAGCCTAAGCCGGCGCTGCCGAGGGTGAGGACCAAAAGGAAGGGAGCAAAGAGGTACGAGGCACGACGGGAAGTGGTCGTGAGGGCTGGTGGGGTTGAAACGGTCGGCGCGACAGGCGCTGCTATTTCCGACATTATGTTGGGGAAGGCACCTTCTACGCGAGCGGGCTAAGGAGGGACGGAGCCGTAGTGGTTAATCTGTTTCGGCGTGCTTAAGAAGAGCTCTCTGCCTGCCCTGCGGCACTCAGGAGACACTATTTTGTGCTCCTCGGAGAAGAAGCGCTGCGCGGCCTGGGACAAGGCGAGGGGGATGTCGGGATACAACACATTGCGAAAGAAGCGGTTTCGGCGACCGCTACTTGGATTGTCGTCCTCCTTTCCTCTCGTCGTCGCCATCATACATTCATGTGCCCCGCTACTGGCAACGGACCGGCAAACAAACACCTCCTCTGCTCGCAAGGCCTGGAGCGTAGCTGCGTCCACCACCACGGGCATGTAGTCCCTTGCTATTCTCTTGTCTTTCGGCACTACCCCTCCTGCAGCCGATGGCGGCGCTGAAAGCGGTGGTGGTGGCGAAGGAAAAGGCGTGCTGTGACCAGCCGAGCTCGTCGTCTTCAGTGATTTTCTCCGCAACAACGCCACAGCCTCCTCATCGGACAAGAGCGGGTCAGGTGTGAACTCTACCAAGGGCAAGACCTCAAAACCTAGCATAGAGCGGACAAAAGGATGACCGCAACTGACGCAGGCGTCCCCAGCCCACTCACCACCGTCGCTGCTGCTGCTGCCTCCCGGGACTCTCGCCAGGGTCTTGCACCATTTTATTGCCTCTTTCTCCTCGGACAATCAAAGAGTCCTTGACGTGCTGATTGGCGGGGTTAAGGAAAGGGTTGACGTGCCCGCACTGATAGCACACAGGGCGCAACTCGTTTTCGTCTCTTCCCTCATTTCCAAGCTGTGCCGCCTGCAAATGCAGCATGTCCACCTCCAACGCGTCCCGCCACGACGGCGGCAAATGAAGCGTGAGAAGCCTCGCGAAGCAGGAGCGCGCAAATGTCCGAGCCCCCAATGCCTGGGCTTGCTTAGTGATGGTGTAGAGCGTGGCTACCTTGGAGATGCCAAAGGGAGGCTCGCCGCTTCCGAGTGTGTTGAGGATGAAACGAGCCACTTGAAAGAGAGTGCGCGGGGAGAGGGCCGTGAAGGGCTCTTGAGTGTAGGTATTAATGTGCTGGAAAGCCCCGTACACGTCCGCAAGGGTGGAAAGACGGCGATATTCCCCTTCACAGTTGTTGTCGTCCGTGTTGTTGCTACCAGCTCTATTAAAAACTTCTACCGCCAGCACCCAGCAATAGTACGAAGCGTCCTGGAATCGGCCTTCAATCACCGCATTCCGCACCAATGCTTCCACCCATGGCCTGGCCTGTGCTGCCGCATCGTAACGGTAATAGAGAGACATCGCTTCGTCAAAATTGCGCTGTGGATCCTCCACCAACAACCACTCAGCATATGGCAAAAAGGTGCTCGGGTCAAACAAGCCCGCCTTGTCCTCGGCCAGCGCTAGGGCCTCTGTCCACATTTGTCGCCGAGTGTAGTAGGCCATAAGCAGGGAGACGTCTTGGAGTTTGCTCAAGAAGATCTCGCGGAGTGCTCGATCGCGGCGGGCCGAGGCTTCCTGGTCATTGATCGTTGATGAGGAGGAAGCGAGAGGAGTGTCGGCCAATAGTGACCCGCACATTCGCACGAGCTCTGGGTCTTGAGCGGCGCGAGCAACGGCCAGAACTTGGCTTTCCCAGCACGAAGAGGAAGAAGATAGAGACAACGACGACAGAGGTCCCAGCTGCGGGAGCGTCGCAAGGGCGAGCGTCAAGTCGCCGTGCGCAATCTGGGAGGCAACAGTGGCTTGCCAATCGTCCTCAATGATAGCAGGAACTGACTGTTGGGAACGTGGCGGTAGGCATACTAAACTGATCGCGCCACCTGCAAAGCCGAGGGCAAGGCGCTCTTGAGCTGCGGCCATAGTGGCGAGACTACTGCTGCTGCTGCTGCTGCTGCTGCTGCTTCTGCTGCCGCTGTTCTCACTTTGGTAGATCACCTGGGCGGGGATGCCGTCATCATGGTACAAGAGCACACTGCCACTCTGAAGGAGCAGCACTATGGCCTGCATTCTAGGTATATACTGGGCCACCAGGACCGCCGAATCCAGAGAGACGTCCTCTGAGCTTTTCCCGCCATCGTGGTACACCGTCAGCGTCTGCTCCTTGCCCACCACTAGAACGTCCGCGGCCATCCAGGTCATCACGTCCATGCCAGGCTGGCACACAATTCTGGTAGTTTCAATCAATGAGCTGGTGTCACGCAACGAGATTACGCCATGTGCAAATCCCAAGGCCAGGCACTGCCCGTCGCCGCGCCAGGCCACTCTGGCAATGACGTGGGGCACCCTCTTTTTCACCACAGCTTTTTGGTCGGGGCTCCAAAGGGCAAACTCTTGGGCGGCTGTTGAGCAAAGCTGGTGCGTGATGGGATTGTGAGACACTTGCCGCACGCCGAGTTGCGCACCTTCACCTACAATAGTGTTCCCGCTGTGGCTATATTTCAGCAAGCCCTCGCCCGCCTCCGTCCAAATGATGACCTTGCCCTCCACGTCCCCCGAGACAAACCGCGCCCCGTCCAAGGACCAATCCACGACCGAAACGACGATCGCTTTGTGGGACTTGAGCGTATTGAGCAGGGCACCCGTTTTAGCGTCGTAGAGCAACACACGCGTGGCCACTGCTGCCAGCAGCCGCGTACCGTCCGGGCTGAAGCACACGGCGGCAACCCCCAAATTGCTGTCGTTTTGCGGGATGCCTGGTGACAACGAGGTCCATAGAACGGAGGGATTTGCTGCAGTCATGACGACTGTGTTTGTAGGGTGGTGATTGTAGGGATGTCAGGTCAGTGTACTGACTTTAGAAGCGAAAGTGTGGACGTGAAAACGTGCCTTCCGCTTTTCGAGGCCCATGCTCAAAATTCGGCGAGGAGGTTGCTCGCTTTTTTTTTGGGGGTATTTATTAAGGACACGATATCTAGAGAACCTTTCTTCTGGAGCTTATGGCGGTGCCTCCATTTCTCGCCGCGACCTCGACGAGCACACAAGTGAGGTTGTTCTGTTCTGTTTCCATGCCTTGATGTGGTCCGGCGGATCATGCCTTTTGTGTCTCATTTCTCGCCGCGACCTCACGTGCACACAAGTATGTTCTGTGGTCCGGCAGATTATGCCTTTTGTGTCTCATTTCTCGCCGCGACCTCGACGAGCACAAGTATGTTCTGTTCTGTTTCCATGCTTTTTGATGTGGTCCGGCGGATTATGCCTTGTGCCCATTCCCACCTCTACTCTTTGTTTGTGGTGCGTGTACCCCCCTGACACCACCACCACACCAAGCAACGATGCGCAGGGCCAGGCTTTAGCTCACTCTTTCCTTGCAACATACACACATCACACATTAGCTAAACACACCCTACCACCAAGCTAGCACCCCTCTACGCTACAAAACCATGAGCAGCACGTCCACGGCCGAGCACCCCGTGATCCGCAAGGAAGGCCCCTGTGGCTGCATCATGCAAGTGGGCGGCGACGAAGCCCTGGGCGCCACTACCACCACCCCTGCGAAATGCCTCTGTGGTGAAGGCTGCCGCTGCGTGGAAATCAAGGGTCGTTGCGACTGTGCCGAGCGCACCACGACGAGCAGCGTGGAGGCGCCTGTGGGCTGTGTGGTGGAGTTGGGGGAGAAAGACGTCTGCGGGATTTGTGGGGGGGCGGGCTGCCGCTGCATCGCGCTCAAGGGTAGCTGCCAGTGCCCGGCGGTCGCGAAGTAAGAGAAGGCGGGGGAAAGGAGGGAAGGATAAGACGGGTCTAAGGAAAGGAGAGGGGAGAAAGAGAAGAATCAGCATGGAGGGAGAAGAGAACGAAAGAAGGAAAGACAGTCGCGTTGCTAGGTCATAGAGCTGCAGGTGAATGGGCGAAAGCGCAAGAGTCCGCAGTGGAAAAGGAAAGAATTGTACAGAGAGAAGAAGACGATCGAGATAAAAACGCGAAGAGAAGTGAGAAGAGCAGAAAGGAAGAAAAGAAAAAAGGAAGTAAAGCCACGGGTAGATTCCTCTTGTTTTTCATCCTTCTTTTTTTTATTTACACTTATTCTGTGTCACCCCTGCATCCCGCATTTAGATTTCTTACTGCAAGCTTGCCCAACCCCAATTTATACATATGGCACCCTCCGCCCCGCTGCATCCAAGTACTTCATCTCGACCATCGCCCTCCACTCCCTGTCCGTCTCCGGGCTGACCACCTTCCCTTGGTCCGTCAGCAAGGCGATACCTCCGTCATTCCCTCCCACTGCATAGCCCCCAAACCAATAACCCCCAACCCATCCATTTGTCCCTGGGCGCCCACCCCCAGTTCTTGCTTCCTTAGGCGTGCCAAATAAGACGACAGCCTTCGGGCTGAGGAGGGCTGCCATGTAAGGGAAGGAGGAGCCAGTCACCACCAACATGTCGGCGTCCATGAGGTGATAGAGCGTGCTCCGTACGTCCATTTCTCAGTGGTAGGAGACGCGGATGCGTTGCTTTCTTACGATTCTGTGGAGGAAAACGCAAGCGGAAAAGGAGGGAAAAAAGAACCGTTTGGTAAGAGACGAGCGGGGATAGAGAGAAGGAGAGTGGGGGGGAGTGACCAATGGAGGGTACACGTACCTGGGTGGGTCATTAGCAGATCCCGCTGCCGCGTCGGCTTCCTTCCCTCCTTCCTCTTTTGTCATCAGCTCTTCCTCGTCAGCTTCTTTTCCGTCCTCCTTTTTCTCGTCCACCGCCATCACTATCTTCTCCACCACCACTACTTCCTCCTTGAAAATCTCCGTCAAAATCGGAAAAGGCGGCTGCCTTTCCACCCATCGTCTCTCCTCTAATTTTCTCATCTTCTTCTCATTTCCCACCGCCTCCGTCCCCTCCTTCTCATTCTCTACTTTCTTCATTTCCTCCACCCTCTGCTTCTCCTTCTCCTTCTCCTTCTCCCTCTCGATCATCACCTCTTCCTCGTAGAGAAAGTGATAATGCACACACTCAAAGCCCACCAATGCCACACCCACCGTCTTCTTCAAATTCTCAAAAAACAAGTTGTCTGTCTCATACAAGAGCGTATCCCCCACCCGTAAATGAATCGCAACATTATAACACTTCTGCTGCCCCTCCCCCAACTGCACTACCCTTCCCTCCGTCCCTCCCTCCGCCTCTCCCTCCGCCTCCGTCCCTCCCTCCGTCTCGTCCTCCCACACCGGGCGAGGGATGGTGTCGGGGTTCATTCTCAGCAGCCAGCAGCGGAGCAAAGTCTTGAGGCGGGTGTACTGCGGGTCATCTATGTAATAACAACCTTCCGCCCGATAGTCCCCGCACACCTCCATGTTGACGGTCATGAGAAGGTTGCAGCTTGGGTCCCCTTCCACCTTCTCTTCCTCCTCCTCCTGCTTCACCTCCTCCTTCCCAGTCTCCGTCGGTTGCTTCTTCGGTCCACCAGCTTTTAGCCAACCGATCTTTTCACGGTAACTTCCAGGCCATCCAGAACGTATTTGGCGAACGTTTGGGTGTTGCTCTAGAAGGAAGGAGGGAGGGCTGGGAGGGAGGGAGGGAGGGAGTCAATACAAATAACCAAATGGAAAGAAGAGTACAGGAAAAAGCGGGCAAAAGGAGGACAATTTAAAATTGCTTTTAAGATAAGCAGAAGAAAGGGATAAAGGAAAAGAGGGATGCATTCTTACCTCGCACGTCCTCTATAGTAGGGAGGGATTGTCCAATGGGGAGGAAGTCTTCCAGGCCCGTGTAGTTGCCGTGGGATCCCCCTGCAGTATGCATATCGAGAAGGACGGGGACGCTGTCGGTGTCGAGAGCCACAAGAAGGACGATGCAGAATTGCAAGCACCGATCTCCGAGCCCTCTTGACGCGATGAGGTCAATGTTGACAAAGCGAGGACAGGAAGAGTTTTCTTGTTGATAGAAGGGGTAATCGCAGGTGGGGTGGAAGGAGGAGGACAAGGGGGAGGGGGACAAGGACGAAGAAGGAGAGGAAATGACAGTAGAGGAGGAGGCAGAGGAAGGGGAGGCCGGGAAAGAGGAGATGATGGAGGAGGAATTGAAGGAGGAGCGGAGGAAGGCGGTGGTCGACATGGAGGGGAGGACCGAAAGGAAGCTGCCAGTAAGTTGTTGCCGTTCCCACATCGAGCCTAAGCCGGCGCTGCCGAGGGTGAGGACCAAAAGGAAGGGAGCAAAGAGGTACGAGGCACGACGGGAAGTGGTCGTGAGGGCTGGTGGGGTTGAAACGGTCGGCGCGACAGGCGCTGCTATTTCCGACATTATGTTGGGGAAGGCACCTTCTACGCGAGCGGGCTAAGGAGGGACGGAGCCGTAGTGGTTAATCTGTTTCGGCGTGCTTAAGAAGAGCTCTCTGCCTGCCCTGCGGCACTCAGGAGACACTATTTTGTGGAGAGGAGTGGGATGATCGTCCGGGTGGTAAATGTTTTGATGCGCCGAGGGTTTGTAGGCCGGCGGGGGCGTGTGTATGATGCAGTCAGTCATTCAAGGGAGACCATGGAACTCTATACAACACAGGCACGTGTATGAAGTCCTGACCCACACGCAAACGCTCAAACTGCCATGGAATCATCATCATCAAGAGATCCTCAGCTCCCCCCCGGAGAGATCCCCACACACGCAATGCCGGGGTCTCTCGGACGCCGCGACTTGGCAGGAGCCACACATTTGTCATGGAGCTCACGTTTTGGGCGGCGCCTCATGATAAACCATGACCAATCCTTTGCCTGCCCCTCTATGCTTGAAGGGTGAAGCCATGCGCACACAAAGTGTCATGCTCTCTCTTGGTACGCCCGTCGTTCTGGTTGTAGGAAGAGAAACGTCTCCCGAGGACTATGGTATTGTACAATATAACGGAAGAGCCGTTTCTCCGGAATTCAAATCAACCTCCCCGCCTCCCGCCTTGAAGACACCCATATTGTTCCACCTTCCTGGAGAAAAAGCGCACACACACGTCGAATTTATGGAATTAGGAGTACATGGTGCGACAGTCTACTTTACCACCCCACGAACGCCCCATCTCGTCTCCTCTCGCTCCTAGTTCTCCTCCCCCACAGCGCAAAGAAGGAATGAACAGGAAGTAGAGAAGACAATTGGGAGCAAAGCGAGTTCATTTTTTGATTGTCATTGCTTGTATGCTTTCCTTATTCCTTTCTGTTCTTCCCTTCGTTGTGCGCCTTTCAAACTCTACCTACCCCTCTATCTTCTTTTCGTGCCCTTCTTGTCTGTTCTACTATTTACACACACGCATTCTCCCGTCCCCCACTCCCTCCGTTCCTCATTCACGCCGTTCTTCGCGCCATCCTCTCTTCTCATTCTGTCTTTCACTTTCACTCTCTCTCTCTCAATTCCCTCTCTTCCTCCTCTTCCGTCACGGACAGCGGCCCCCCATAATGGCAAAAGCACGAAATGACACGACCAATGGACTGAAGGGAGAGACGACGCACACGCAATCATATAATAAGATGACCTTACTTATCTATTTCAATATAATTCTCTAAACCTGATTGAGACGCGCTGGCAGCATGACGCCGCCGCCGCCCTTGTGTTTTTCATCATCTTCTTCTCCTTCTCCTCTCTTAAACGCTCTTACTCATCAATTCACACACACACACACACGCACTCAAAATAGTAGCTCATATCTTCCTCCCTCCCTCCCTCCCTCCCTCCCTCTCCCTCCCACCTTAGTACGCAATCGACACCTGCGCCTCATCGCCCGCATCCTCCTCCTCCCCCTCCTCCGCCATCTGGAGCAAGACCCTCTTGTAATCCGTGGGCATCACCTTAACGAACTGATCGAGGGAGGCAGGCCAGGAGGCTAGCACCTTCTTCCCGACCTCGGAGCCGGTCATGGCCACGTGCTCTTCGATGTAGGACTTGAGGAGGTCCGCCTGGGAGGGAGGGAGGGGGGGAAGGAAGGAAGGAGGGAGGGAGGGAGGGAGGGAGGGTGTTGTGAGTGAGTGGGTTTGTAAGAGTTGAAAAGAATGTTTGTTCGTTCCCCTGCGCTGCAATCTTCTTTCTGCTTCTCTGCATCAATACCTCCTTCGCTCCTTCCCTCCCTCCCTCCCATCTGTCTTGTCTAACCTCCTCCTCCGTGTCCACCGTCTCCAAGGCCACCAGGCCCTTGTTGCAGCGATCAGGGAAAGCTTGCTCCGGGTCCAGAATATAAGCAACTCCACCACTCATGCCTGCCGCGAAGTTACGCCCGGTCTCACCCAGGACGACGACGCGGCCGCCTGAAAGAGGGGAGTGAGGGAGAGAGGGAGCGGTGAATCTCGAGAAGGAGAAGGAGAAAAGAAGGGAGGGAGGGAGCGGGGGGGGGGGAGGAGGGAGGGAGGGACGTACCAGTCATGTATTCGCAGCCGTGGTCACCCACGCCCTCCACCACCGCCAATGCCCCCGAGTTACGGACGCAGAAACGCTCGCCGGCCTTGCCGCGGAAGAAGGCCTGGAGGAAAGAGAGGGAGGGAAGGAGGGAGGGAAGAGATAAGGTACAAACACGCGGTTGGCCCAAATGAGAAACAACACAAGGGAGAGAAGAATTAAGGGACAGGCAAGAAGAAGCAAAACATCAAAACGTACCTTCCCGCGGGTGGCGCCGTACAAGCAGACGTTCCCCACCACCACATTGTCCTCAGGCACGAAGCCTTGGGCAATCACCTCCGGAGAGGGGTAGACAGCGATCTTCCCTCCGCTCAGCCCTTTGCCTACGTAGTCGTTCGAGTCGCCCACCACCTAGGGAGAGAGGGAGGGAGGGAGGGAGGGCGGGAGGGACCAGGGGAAATAGAGGTGAGTGAAAAAAGTCTTGATTCAACTCATGGATGACGGCAGAGGAGGGGACAATCTGACAAGCATGGCAAGGAGGGCAGAGATCGAGGGAGGGAGGGAAGGAGGGAGGGGTGCTACATACCTCGATCGTCACGCCGGCCGCCAAGGCGAAGCCCAAGGACTGGCCGCCGTGGCCTCGCAGGGTGATGTGAATGGTGTCATCTGGAGAGGAGGGAGGGAGGGAGAGAGGGTTAGAGGAGGGAGGAGTGATCAACACATAGAAACGGACGGAACGAGAGAATAGGGACGCAGGCAACAGAAACAACCCTAGGGGAGAGAGGGAGGGAGGGGGTACGTACCAGGGAGGCCATCCTTCCCGTAGCGCTTGCTGATGTGATAAGAGAGCATGGTACCGACGGTACGGTTGAGGTTGGTGACGGGCAGGTCGATCTTGACGCGGCTTTGGCCGTCGAGAGCGGGTTGGGCTTGCTTGATCAGTTCCTGGGGGAGGGGAGGGAGGGAGGGAGGGAGGGAGGGAGGGGGCGGTTGATG
>Ga0209491_10006439_pt1 | contig 16275 bp, 16 predicted proteins | sample BON02_FD_187213 | JGI IMG/M metagenome (GOLD analysis project Ga0209491, IMG submission 187213) | Freshwater microbial communities from Lake Bonney liftoff mats and glacier meltwater in Antarctica - BON-02 (SPAdes) (version 2) | ecosystem: Environmental > Aquatic > Freshwater > Ice > Glacier...
AGAGTGCCTATGGCATGTCCCCGCAGATGCAGAAGTACTACCGGGCGCAGTCGGTGATGCAAGGCGAGGAGGCCGGTGGGGCGATGGACTCTCAGTTTAACCAAGCTATTTTGGAGTTAAACCCTTCCCATCCCATCGTTTTGTCGCTGCGTGAGAAGGTCGCTGAGTCGCCGGAGGCGCTGGAGACGATGGAGTTGGGCAGGTTGGTTTACGATGTGGCGGCGGTGGCGGGCGGGTATGACGTTGAGGACCCCGGGGCTTTCACCGCGCGTATCACCAAGCTCATGTCTCGGCAGGTTCTGGCGGACGGCGGGGAGGGCCTGGTGGCTGAGGGGTTGTCCACGAGGGACATGGAGGACCCGACCAAGGTGGAGGCGGACGTGGTGGGCGGTGGTGGGTTTGGAGGCATGCCCGAGGGATTCAACTTCGAGGACTTGCAGAAAGAGCTCAAGGATGCCGCGGATGTGGTGGACGAGTCGAGCTAAGCAAGGAAGCGCATTTGGTACAATTTTGAAGGGAATTTGAGAAAGACGAGAGAGGAGGGAGGGGGCAGGGAGATGAATGGAGAGGTTGGAGCGTACACACAAGAGACGGCATAAAACCCAATGCGTTACTGTGAAAGAGAGTGCAATAAAAACAACAACAACGACGACGACGAAAACCAAAAATATGCAAGACGCATGACAGGAAACAACAAAAGAAGTAAACACAAGAACCGTGGACACACAAATTACATGGCACGTACGCTCTTTGCGTGCTCTCGACCTCCTCCCCCTCGCCCGTGCTGGAGCCGTTGGACTGGATACTCTGAGCGCCATCAATCCCTTTGTCCACACGCCCACGCTCACCCATCCACACACCTACACAGCAGCAGGGCGTCTACACGAAGAGCGTCGAACAGGAGGCCGCATAATTGCCCACCGGACGAAGCAACTCTGTCGTCTCCAGCCAACTCCAACCCGGCAGCAGCAGCAGCATCATCAGACGACCTTCAAGCGGGAATGCTGGGCGGAGGCAGGTGGCGGAGGATGACAAGACTACCAGCCTCGCTGCTGATGCAGCGTGCGGCCGCTAGCAGTAGTGGGGCGTCGGTTGCAAGCACTGGAAACGGCGGGGAGGACTTTAATCGAGACCACACGGACTACTTGGCCCGCATCCTGAATGCCCGGGTCTACGAGATTGCCATCGAGACGCCCTTGCAGCCGGCGCCCTGCATGTCCAAGGCCATTAACAACAACGTATTGCTTAAGGTACGTTGATTCGGTGCAAAGCTAGTGTCTTGCGATAGCTCTTTTCATTGCGTACTGTCATGCATGTCGCCCTCCACCCTTGGCTCACCCAAGCCGCACATCACACTTACACACTCTCTCCAACCCCATGCACAGAGAGAAGACTTACAGCCCGTCTTCTCCTTCAAGCTCCGAGGCGCCTACAACAAAATCGTCAGCACGCCAGCCGCAGACCTAGAACGGGGCGTCGTGGCCTGCTCGGCGGGCAACCACGCCCAAGGCGTTGCCCTGTCCGCTTCGCGCAAAAACATCAAAGCTGTCATTGTCATGCCCTTGGCCACCCCACAGATCAAAGTGAACGCTGTCCGACGTTTTGGTGGGCCTACGGTGACGGTGAAATTGCACGGGAAGAATTATGATGAGGCGTCGGAGGAAGCGTTGCGGTTGGCAAGGGAGGAGGGGTTGACGATGGTTCATCCTTTTGATGACCCCGACGTGATTGCGGGGCAAGGCACGATTGGGATGGAGATCTTGAAGGCCACGAACGGGCAGCCATTAGATGCAATTTTTGTGTGCGTGGGTGGTGGGGGGCTGATTTCTGGAATTGCTGCGTATGTCAAGGCGGTGCGGCCGTCGGTGAAGGTGATTGGGGTCGAGGCGGAGGACGCGGCGGGCATGACTGCTTCTCTGCAGGCGGGTCATGTGGTGACGTTGGATAGGGTAGGGCTGTTTGCGGATGGGGCAGCAGTACGGGTGGTGGGGAAGGAGACGTTCCGCGTGTGTAGTCACTTGGTGGATGAGATGGTGACGGTGACGACGGACGAGATCTGCGCGGCGATCAAGGCGGGGTTTCAGGACACGAGGAGTGTGATGGAGCCCGCGGGCGCGCTGGCTATTGCTGGGGCGAAGAAGTATTGTGCGGCGGAGCAGTGGAAGGATAAGACGATCGTGGCGATTGCCTCGGGTGCGAATATGGATTTTGACCGGTTGCGGTTTGTGAGTGAGCGGTCGGATTCGACCGAGTCGTTGCTTTCGGTGAGAATAAGTGAGCGGCCAGGGAGCTTTAGACAGTTGTATTCCGGGATTTTTCCTAGGAATGTGACTGAGTTTTCGTATCGATTCAATAGTCCTGATACGGCCGATGTGATTATCAGTTTTCAGTCCATGCCGAACACGAATCGGGAGGAGGATAAGCAGCAGGTGCTGGAGAACATCCTTCATCTCGGTACGTGCTTGTGTGAGGGTGGGATGGGGTGGGGTGTTGTATGCCTGTGGCTAGTAACTGGAAACGAACCCATTCTTGTCCTTTTTGCATGTATTGCCGTCATCAAGATTATCTCACCTTCTCGCCCATCCCTCCACCCAACCCATACACAACAGAATTCGAGGTCGTCGACCTGAGCGCCAACGAAATGGCCAAGGCCCACGCCCGCTACCTAGCCGGCGGGCGCGCCCCCCACGTCAAGCACGAGCAGCTCTACCGGTTCGAGTTTCCCGAGCGGCCAGGCGCCTTGCATTCCTTCTTGACCGACTTGAGCAAGGGGTGGAACGTCAGCCTCTTCCATTATCGTAACCAGGGCGGGGACATTGGTCGTGTGTTGGTGGGGCTGCAAGTCCCGCCCGAGGAGCTCACCGATTTCCAGAAGTGGCTAGAGACGCTCTCGCAGTTGGGCTACGTTCATTACGCTGAGACGAAGAACCCTGTCTACTTCCAGTTTTTGTACTGATGAGAGATGGAATGAGAAGAGAGGGACGGAGAGGAGAGGGGCTGCATGCTGCATGTGTGGCTGTATTCAGAGTTGACTAGAGAGGTCCAAACTGTGTGCTGCATATTTCTTGGAGGCGGGAGGATGTCCTTGCTTCACGAAGAGCACAAAAGAAAGAAAGAAATCAAATGACCCCGAGGGGAAAAACATACTACGTTTTTCGTTTGGGCGCTCTGTCTTTCTCTCGGCTTATTTCTTTGGTTTGAGGCTATTGCTTGCTTTGTACATTTTTTTAAAAATGGTGCTTTGCGTGTGTATCTTACATGTATATGATTCCAGTCGCTCTCTCCTTCCTATCCTTTGTGCCTGCATCTCAGTGTACTACTCTAGTGTTTCTCTTCTCTTTTTCGTGCGCTTTATCTGTTCTTTGTTTGCCTACATGTACTCTCCCGGTGCTGCGCCTTCCTATGACTCCCCTCTCTGCTCCCCTCCCTTCTTCCTCTACACTGTTGCCTCATGAAACCACACAAGTGCACACATATCGACCTCTTCTATTCATCCAGCCCCCCCACTCACCACCCACGAGTGATCGCTCAGGCATGAGCGGTCATTGCATGTTGAAGGAGCGCGGCGTGCGTAGGAAACTATATGTGTATTATGAAGGTGGGAGTTTTGAGGAGGTTTTGTCCGTAAATTTGCACCCCGTTTCCCCTCTGGCCTATATGTTGACGTTCCGTGGGAATCTTGTACTGGGCATCATTGTTGTGAGCGGGGAAGCAGCGGTTGCACACAAAGTGATGGGTGACCGTGGACAGCGCGGAGGAGATGGGGCGAGTCGGGGCGTTCTTGCGGCTGTAGCCAAAAAAGGGGATGACGATACTATGAAAGATGTTGACGGCCATCCCTTGGTCCTGGTCATGTTGACGGCCATCCCTTGGTCCTGGTCGTGTTGACGGCCATCCCTTGGTCCTGGTCGTGTTGACGGCCATCCCTTGGTCCTGGTCGTGTTGACGGCCATCCCTTGGTCCTGGTCGTTGACGCTGCTGTCCAGAATGGAAGAGGCCTTGGGGTACTTGGGTTTCCGTTTGCCGGCCTGATAGAAAGAGAGGGAGGGAGGGAGGGAGAGAGGGAGAGAGGGAGGGAGGGGGGGTAATGAGTGTGGAGGTGATATGGTTTGTATGGACAGTTCTCTCGCAGAGAGGCAACGACAATCATCCACCCACCTACGTACCTTGGCCGCCTCCGCCACACGCTTTTCGATGTTCGCAATCACCTTCGCGCGCCCGTCCCTGGCCTTCTGCTTGCGTGTCTCGCGGTCCGCCTCTAGTCCCAACAGCCCGTTCGGGTAACGTTCAGTAGCAAGACGCTCGGCGTGAGCACGGACAACGAGGGTGATGCTGGAGAACGGCCCTTTCCACCCCATTTCGGCATGGGACACGGAGGGAATGGCGTCAAACTCCCGGCTGGAGAGGAGGTACTGCAGCTGGGCCTTTGTGTGGGTGGGGGAGGAAGTGGAAGGGGAGTGAGAAGCAGACCTGGACGAGGAGTCGTCTCATACACATCTGTCCATACATACCTTGCTCTTCACCATCAGGCTCGCGCGGGACCACTGGGTGAAGCAGGGTCCACACGTCGGACGAAGGGCCAAGAGGTTCAAGTGGCCCGTCCACGTTCCGCAGTCCGCGCACTTGCAGACGGTGGCGGCGATGTAGGCATCCATGTACGTCTTGCCGAAAAACTCGAGGGTCTTGACCTTCTTCAACTCCTCCAGCAGACTCTTGTTCCCACCGCCTCAAACCTGCGCCAGCCAGGGTTCCCACAGCTCATCGCCGCGCATGAGTCTGGGGCGGGTGCATGGGCATGGCATGAGGTGGGTGAGTGAGACGGAGGCGACGACCAGAAGATGCATACCCCACACCCCCACCTGCATGCACGTACCGATAACTCTCCTTGGCCACGAGGGCAGTTCCCACCATATCCGTGGGCTGCATGTAGGGCACGATCTTCTCACAAAAGGTGGCCCAGCACAGCGGAGTGAGGGGCGCGGGCTGATGCTGGTTATGGCGGAGCTGGAGCTCCTCCTGCTTCAGGCGCTCCTCCCGCTCCTGCTGCACCTCCTTCTTCGTCTACTTCTTCTTGACCACGCCCTCGGCGGCGGCGGCAGCGGCAGTGGTGGTGGTCGCGGCGGTCGTGGTGGTGGTGCCCTTGTCCTTATTCTGCTTCTGGCTCTGGTGCCGTGCGGATCGGCGTGCCTGCTGCGGCTGCGCGTCGTTCTCCATGGTGGCTGGGGCGGTGGTGGTGCTGGATGATGTCCTGTGTTATGTGTGTGTCTGTGTGCGCGCTGTGCGTGAGAGAAGGACAGAAAGAAGGGAGGAGTCGGAGGAAACTATTTGTGCGTCAGAGTAGTGCTAAGACAGAGGGAAGTGAGGAGTCGGGAAGGAAGAGATTGGCCTTGCAACGGCTATGGCGCAAGGCACTATTGTATATACTACAATCGACTACAATCGACTACAATCAGACTACAATAGCAATTTGCCGGCCCGGCAACGTTCCCGCCGCATCGTGTTTATGCTCCCGAGAACCTGCGCGGAAACAGAATTTGTGCGGGGGAAGCCTGTGGTTTTCCGAAACGCAGGTGTCAGTCGCAACAGAACATCTCTTCCACCTTTAAAGGCACGCCCTTTGCTCCGAGTGCCGCTCTCTCATCTTGCTAACACACAACCTCTCATACCACATGCACCACATCACACAGCAAGAAAGCAAGCAAACTCACACACAAGGCAAAACCTCTACATCGCAACTATGTCGGCACGCCACGGACAAGGGCAAGCTCGGGTACGTGGGGGGGGTTGGGGGGGGTGGGGAGTGGCGGGAGCATGAATGAAGACAGTCTTTAGTGTTGCAATGTATGCCTGCCTTGCCAGTCATTGTCCTCCCACACACCCTCTCTCCTTCTCCGTCTGGTTGTACACTCCCCGCCTGCATTGCCCAGCAAAATTGTTTATGCCCCACCCCTCACGCCTCTGTACTCTCCCTCTTCTTCTCCTCTCCCTTTCCCCAGGATGAGGAGATGAAGGAGGCGGTCAGCGAGACGATTCAGGCGGGGATTCAGCAGGGGAAGGAGGCCTTTGAGCACTTGAAGGAGGACCCTGGGGACAAGCTGTTGAGCGTGGCCCTCCTCGTCCACGCCGCGATCAACCTGTGGCAAGCGGGCATGCTCCTTTGGCGTCCGCAGCAAATGGTGCCGGGCCTGGGCGGGATTGAGACGAAGTTCCACGGTAGCAGCCAGTGGTCGCTTTTGCGTTGCCTCGCGTTCCAGACGCTGGCCATGGGGCTGACAGCGGGCGGCGCGGCGTTCAAGTACAGCACCAAGGACAAGGCCATCCTCAATTCGGTCTTGTTGGCCTTCCATGCCATGACTCTCAGCGACATGGTCTACAACAAGTGGTACAAGGATAGCGGCTTCTCGTACAACCCGGCCTACTTCCACCTGCCCATGCTTGCCCTCCACACGGTCGCCCTCCTCGGGTACAACAAGGCCCAGGCGATGAGCGGGGGGATGCAGACGCGCAGCAAGACCAAGCGCACTTAAGCGGAGCTGGACGCGAGGTAGATGTGTGTGGCGGAACATCGGCGACGGCAAGCGGCTCAATAGTGGGCGGGCGCTAGGCGAGGAGGGGCAACAAAGCAGGAATGGAGAGCGTCGAAAAAGGTCATTGCAAAAGGAGCAAGAAAGAGAGCTGACACACAATTTCTGCATGTAAAAAGGGAGAGAGCAGGGACATTAAGGGGAGGAAATTAAAAAAAGACTTGCAACAAATAATGTGCTTGGGCTGGACGTGTGTGTGGAAAAAGGAAGGGTGTCTGTGGAGTCAAGGAGGGTGGAGTGAGGCTGCGGCTTTCATAGTTGCTACTCAAAACATTTCTAAAGCGCGAGACAGACAACGAAAAGACTTGTCGGGACAAGAAAGAAAAAGGCAAAGAGAAAGAAAGAAAAGAAGGAAGGAGTAGTTATACAGATTTCCTTCTTTTTTGCATTTCTATATTCTCTGTTTACAAAATTGCGGATTTATTCATTTACAGAAAACCCAAGTCGCTCTCGATATAAGACTCTCCCGAAATATTAGCCTTCAAGGCCGCAAGCTGAGGTCTAAACACCTGGAACGGCTCACTGCTTCGATGCACGCGCAAATACGCATCGTCCTTGTCTGTGTAGCGCTCAAATATCAGAATTACCCGCGGCTCTTTGTCACTCACGGCCAAGCCATACGACAAGGTCCCGGCTTCGTTCTCCTTGACGAGGGCGGCGAGCGGCGCAAAGGCGGCCTTGAAGGTCTCGACATCCTTGGATCTTCGGAATGTTACCTGGACGACAAGCCAGAATGCACCTTAAACAGGGGTGGGGAGGGAGAGGCAAAGGGAGGGCTTTAAGTGGACACATCGAAGAAGGAAGAAGCCGCGGCTGGCCGAAGAAGGAAGAGCATGCGGCTTGCCTTTACTGTGTTTCAAGGATTTCTTGCATGAGCAGCAACAAGGTGTCCAAGAAAAGGAGAATACGGGTGTTGAATGTTCATACAATAAGTGGAAAACGAAGAAGCAGGAGCCTGCGGCTAGCCTCTGCCCTTTGAAAGTGCGGGGTCACTCTTGAGGGCAAGCAATAACCAAACCCCCCTACTGGCCTATGAATTTACTCAAGTACGAACCTGGGACTGGCGTGCGTGGGTTGTTGGCAGTGGGGACGGGCCTTCGCGGCAGCGTTTGTGCCAACGAGTCCTTCGTTGGAGCGGCGGCATGAGGGTTTGAGCGGATCAGAAGAAAGGCCAGAGTGAACCCCACAACGAGGCCTGCGAACAACATGGAGACGGGAGAGTTGTGGTCCGTCTTACGCAGCCATTTGTCCATGCTTCCTGTGGTTTATGTGTGAGTTGTGGTCACGAAGTGAGAGGGCACGTAGAGAATGCATGCCACTCGTCCGTGCTTCCTGTGGTTTGTGTGCTTTGCGAGTGAATTGGGGCAGGCAGGCACGTAGCTAGAAAGCGCAACCGACGCATCACCGCCAAGGCCTAGCCCTTGCCCCTCTCGTTCACGCCCCTCCTACCCACGTACACCACACCCACGCACAGACACAAAGATCTCAAGCTCTTCATGGCGGAGGGAGAGCCGCTGGTTCCCTTTTTGTAATACAAGCCAAGCTTTAGCCACTCCAACTTCCGCTTCTGCCCCTTCGTCATCACAGCCATGGTAAGACCCCCTTCCCCTATCAAACACGGGCACACACGGCCCCCAAATAAATGTGCCCGACCCTGACAACGCTCTCTTGACCCACAACTACAGTTCAGCTGGTTGGCCATCCAGGACGCGGAGGGGGCCAATGCACAGCAGCGCCCTGCCCCAGGGCAAGACGAGGAGGAGATGGGGGAGACGCGGGAAGCGCAAGAGACGCAGCTAGAGGAGCAGTACAACGAAGCCATGCAAGCGCAGGAAGAAGGAAGACACGAGCTGGCCAAACACACCTATCAACAGATTTTGCAGGGGCGGCTCCTTCAAAACGCCACCGCGGCCGACAAGCTGCTCCTCAATGTTCGGTACCTGAGCACGAAAAATACGGCCGAGCTCCTGCAGGCCGAGGGCAAGGCGACCGAGGCTCTCCATGTGTTTGCGCGCGCCACGGAAATGGACGGGGGGGATGTGGTGGTGTGGCTGCATTTGGGGGCCTTGTGTGAGGCCCAGGGTTTCTTTCGGGCGGCGCGGTATGCCTATGAACATGGGCTCGAGTCGGGGGCGGAAGAGACGTGGGAGTGTTTGGAAGGCCTGGCTCGGGTGTTGGAGACATTGGGGGATTGGGCTGCTTGCTTGTCGATAATACAACGAGCATTACGGGTGGATAGCACGCACCCGGGTCTATTGGATCAGCGGAATCGTGTGCGAAGGGCTTGGAATCGGGGCGCGGCGCCTGTAGCAGCTGCGGACGTGGGGGGTGGGGGGGAGGAGAGCCAGGAGGAGGATGGGGAGATGGTGGTGATGATGGTCGATGACGAGGAGGAGGAGAGTGGAGATGGGTGGTTATCGACGGCACCAGCACCTCGACTGGAGAAGGGGACGTTTCGGGAACGGACGCCGGCGACGGTTATTTCTGTGACGTTTGACGCGGAGAGCAAGTCGCATGCGTGGACGGAATTAGGAAGGGCGTTGCTTGCTTCGAGAGAGCAGGGCTTGTCGATGCCGATGGTGTTGGAAGCCAAGATGGCTCAGCCTGGTACGAATGTGTCGTCGCCCCGTCCTTCGAGTGGTGGAGGGGGAGGAGGAGGCGGGGGAGGAGGAGGAGGAGGAGGAGGAGGGAGTCATGGCAAGGGCCGGCGGACGCTGCGTATCACCGAGGCGGAGCGCTTGCGGCAAGTGACCGAGGCAGCAGTAGCAGCAGCAGCAGTGGCGACAGCAGCAATGGCGGCGGCAGCTTCTGGTGGTGGAGGGGGGGTGGATGAGTCCAAGGAGGGGTCTCAGGAGCTGTCTGTGTCGTCGTCGATGGCCGAGAAGGAGGATGATGATGCCAGCACCTCTCAAGTGAGTGATTCGCAGGCTCGGCGGACGTCCAGACGGGACAGTCGCCCGCCCAAGGCTAAGGATGGAGGGGGAGGGAAGGAGGGGAAGGAGGAAAAGAACAAGAAGAAGGCGACGGACGCTGTGTGTGAGTGGGTGGATTTCCACCTTTTGGGGAAGAAGAATGAGATGTCGTCCAGAATGGTGCAGCACGGCGGCAGCAGCAGTGGTGGTGGCTTGAGTGCCGGTGATGAGGACGAAGAGGATTACGATGATGACCTGGAATGGTGGTCTACCAACTACTCGGGCAAGCATTCATCAGCTTACTCAACGGGGGAAGAGGAGGGAGGGGGGGGAGGGTTGTCTTCTCCTTCTGGCGGGGCGAGGGGAGGGATGTTCCACGCGGCTGCTAGTGATGAGGGTGCTGAGTTGATTAGTCAGCGGTTTCGTCCCTTCAAGGGCACGCATAATAGCGTGTGTGATGTGTGTATGGATGGGGGGGTGCTGACATGCTGTGAGACTTGTTCATTGGTTTATCATACTGGGTGTTTGTTTGCCCCGCCTGGGTTGAGTGAGGCTTTTTATTGTGATCGATGCAGGGAGGAAGCGTATAGATTAGCGAAGCGACGGCCACCGCGTGTGTCGGATTATGCGTTGTTTAGCTCGCAAATCGAGGAGATTTCGAATGACTTCTTGCCGTCGGCCAGGATGAATTTGGGGGCTTTGGACGTGATGCATCGGTTGGTTTTGAGGCTGGCACGGGTAAAGGAGGGAAGGATATGGGAGGATGGGAGTTTGCGGAGGGTGGCTCTGGGGTTGGAGGGGGCGTCGAGGCCGTTTGCGAGGGATGTGGAGTGGCATAGTTGTCGAGAGCCGGCGGGGAGTGGTCTGAGGGAGTTGGATTTTGGGCCGGAGGGAGAGCTGTTTTTGGCGGAGCTGCATTTGGATGAGTTGTTGCTGGGGCCGTCCGCTGGTGTTTGGATGGGAGAAACGGCGGGAGGTGCGAGATTGCCGCCTACTGTAGGAGCACTGGGGCCGAAAAGCAAGACTACGGCGACGACTAGCAGCAGTAATAAGGGTGGTGGTGGACGGGCAGGCACGGAAGCGCCTTTTGCAGCACCAGCAGCAGGTGCCACCCTTGGAAGCACCAGCACCAGCAGCAGCAGCAGCAGAAGTACGGTCAGTGGTGATCATGCCGCGGCGTGCGACCTGTTTGTGACCAAGGTCTTGGAGGCGCTGGAGCAGCAAAAACGAAAGAAGGAGGATGAAGACGAGGACGACGAGGACGCTGCCCCCAGTTGGGAACCGGTGGAGGAGGAGGAAGAAGAGGAGGTGTTTGGGGCCGAGTATTTGTGTCGGTTTGCCTGGCTGCGTGCGTTGCTGGCAGCATGGCGCGGGGATGTGCAGGCCGCGGAGGGCTTCTTGAAGGAATGTCAGACGCACTTAGAAGGAGGTGGTATGTATGGGGAACGCATCGAGCAGCCGCATTGCCAACGGCATCCGTGTATTTCTCTCGAGGCCCTGGACGGGAAGAGGAAGGAGTTGACGGAGCGAAATGAGAGCGGGTCGACCCGGAAGCTGGTTACGGCGTTTCGGGACGGGGTGCTGGCGTCGGGGGGAGGGGGGTCGGTGGTGGCCGCGCATTATTTCTTGGGGATGGTCCGTCGTCGGTTTTTGAATGTGTCTGAAGGGAGGGAGGGGGGGACGGGGAGGGCCGCGAGCAAATTGCGGCAGAAGCATGTAATGGAGGAGTTGCTCTCTGACTTTTTGGAGCACGAGGCTAGTACGCTTCTTGATACGCTCAAGGCAGCAGGGGGGAGGATGACTTCTGCAGTGAATATTTTTTGTGAGATTATGGGTAGGTTAGACACGGCCTTGCGTCGGCATTCCTCTGTGTTGATGGTCACGCTGGTGACTTGCGGCAAAACTGGCGATATCATAACAGCAGTCCGGCTCCTGCATCAAGCCCTCCGGCACGTGCTGTTTGTGGATCCTTGGGGGGACAAGCTGGTTGCTACCTACCTTCGTAATCTCCCCCATGGCCTGGCAGCGCGGGCACGTCCAGACCTAACACGACTGAATGTTCTGCTGCTCGATACATTGACTCAGCTCCTGGCCATGGCGTTGAGGGAGGGATGGCCTGCTTCATTAGCCTTGCCTGAGGATTTAGTGACACATTTGCCGGCGACACTGGCCTCTTTGTTACGTTTCTCGTCGTTGCCTTATTCTCGTCTGATGCTGGATGGGGCCTTGGGGATTTACAAGGCTATTGCTCGCGACGCGGTTACTGCTGCTGCTGCTGCTGCTGCGAAGACGAGGACAATCAGCAGCAGTAGTAGCAGTAGTAGCAGTACGACGACGATGACTATGGAGGCGGGGGCCACGGCAGCAGCGTCTTCTCGTGCCAAGGCCCTTGCGGAGGTGGGCGCGCGGTTGGAGCGTGCCATTTTCCGCAGCATAGCCGGCGTCCTGTGCGATCCCCAACTGGAACCCGATTTCCTTCAGCACTACACCAATACCACCGAGGCCCGCGATTACTGCCGGTCGGCATTGCAGCATTTTGTGAACCTCTTTGATGAAGACTCGGATTGGGCCGTGGCTCCTGCTCGGGGGGTGGGTGCCTTGACCGGGCGGCAGCTCCGAGCGGTGGTGGGGCAGCTTCGGAACCTGGCGCAGATGGCTTTGCAGAATATTTCTTTGTATGGGACTACGCTCTTTTCGTGTTATTTGGGCTTGACTTTTCTTGTTCTCCAGCATCCGTCTTTGGAGGGGGAGGGGGAGGAGGAGGGGGAGGGGGAGGGGGAGGGGGAAGTGTCTCCGCAGCGAGCAAAATTGGATTGGTTGGTGCAGATGCATGAAGCGTTGGCGGAGACGGGACGCTGTAACAGGGAGAGAGGGCGCTTTTTGAAGGTTATGCTTAAGGCAATTTCTTCTCCTGCTTCTTTTGGGGTGGATGGGGAGGAGGAAGGAAGGGCGTTTGAGGCGACGGTGCAGTGTATTCGGTGCTTGTATAATTTGGATTTGTCTCCTAATTGTACTGCGGTGGATCACCAAGCAGAAGGACAGGCACCGGAGGGGTTGAGCGAGACGGTTGGCCTCGCTACCTTTGTCCTTCGGTATTTAGAGGAGGCTGAGGACACGCTGCAGAGGAAGAAGCAGATGCTGGCTGCCCTGTTGGTGGCTTATGAAGAGGAGCCTGCCTTGCAGAAGCCGGACATTTGTTCGCCTTTGTTTCCATCCATTGAGTCTTACTTAATGCGAGGTCTTGTGCCGCAGCCTCGCGTGTCGGTGCCGCCTGGACGAGACGGGGATGCAGATGGTGGCATGGGCGAGGGAGGAGGACGAGGAGGAGGAGGAGGTCAAGAAGGACCGGCGCTGCTGGCGTTGTTGAAAAAAGGGCAGGAAAAAGCGACGACCGCGGCGGCCATGGCGATGGATGTAGTCCAGGACGAGGACGAGGGCGGGAGGGAAGGAGGGGGACATGCAGCAGCTACCCGTGGCGATTCTGACTTGCTTCATCTGGGCGCGCACAAAGCCAAGGTGGGGGAGGCGGGAGCGGCGGGATTGCTCTATGTCTATCCACGCTTGTATGCTTATGTGGGGGAGTTGAGCCCGGTGCCCAAGTTTTCAAAACGGAAGGGACAGTCGGAATCAGAGGCGTTCATGGAGTACGAAGCCGCCAATTTGGATTTGCTGCAAATGTATTTGCTTGACTTGCGGTTTAACCCCCACAGTCTTGAGGCCTGGTTAGGGCTGACGGAGAGAGCCTGGAGTCTCTATCTCATGTATCTGGATCATTTTCCGGCTGCAGTTGCTGCTGCTGGGGATGCGGGGAAGGGTGTGTTTGCTAGTAGTGTGGCTCCGTGCTTGGAGAGGGCCTTGCGCCAGTCTGCACGACGCCAGCAGCAGCAGCAGCAGCAGGAGGGAGGGAGGGAGAAGGGGGGCCTGTCGGTAGAACCGTTTATGGACATTGCGTTCTTTGAGGACGTGACGGGGACGGAGCAAGGGGCGCGGGTGTGTTATGCGCTGAAGAAGATGGGACTCAGTAAGTATTACAATGAATGATTAACTGTTGGGAGAGAGGAGAGATGGGGAAAGACAAAGTGGTTGTTGGTTTGTTTGTTAGGGATATGAGAAACAAAGTCATCTAACCACTATTCACTTACACACACACACAGAGCACCTGCTGACCTCCGCTAGCCACCAGCTGGGCGAAGAGGAGATGGATATGTGCTGGGCCTCGGCGGTGGTGGCCGCGTATCGGGTGCTAGTGGAACGGTGCCTGCAGGTGCTGGACGGCATCCTTGAGTACCGATTGGAGGTGGAGCCGCGGGACCGGGAGCTGGCAACGAGGCGGGTATGTTTATATTGATATGTGTTTTAAGTGGGCTTGTTTCTCTGCACAGGTGTTTGATCTTCTTTGATGGATGTTCTATCTGACACTCAAAGTAAGCGTTTCATGCTTCAGCACTCTCACCAATCCCACCCACCCATTCCATCTTCAGATCGAGGCTCGCGTCCGCCTGGCCGCCATCTCTTACATGCGCCGCTACGAAACCAGCACCACAGCACCCGCTGTCCAAACACACCAACAGCAGCAACAGCAGCAGCAGGAGGAACAAGCCACCCTTTCTCAGGCCTTGGCCGACTTGCAGGCAGCCCAAGCGCTGGAAGAGCGCTACACCGTGCGAACCCGTCGCTGGGATATTCCCTTAATAATTGGCAAATTGCTAGAGAAGGGAGGGCGGGCGAGGCATGGCCGCCATCTGACTTACGCCGTGATTGAAGAAGCAGAGCCCGGATGGTTGGACTCATTTCTGTCGCAGTACCAACGTGCGATGGAGCTGGCGGAGGGCAGCAACAGCAGCAGCAAGATGGCTAAGAAAGATGCGCTGTATCGCCTTCATGCTTCGCGGCTTCGAGCCCTTCTCTCGGACCGTCGGGAGGTGAATGGGCTGGGAGTGGTGGCTGCTCCCTCTGCGCGCATGCTGCATGTGCTCCGTCAGTACAATACGGCAGGCCGGGAGGGTGGGGAAGGAGGAGAGGAGGCTCTTGCTGCTGATGCGGACCTTTCGCAGCTGCGGTGGGATGTGATGATGGACGCAATGGGGGCGCTGGCGACGTGTCGGCGTTTGGACAGTTTTGATCACCGTTCTATCTACCAACGGGCTCGGGCCAGCGAGCACCTGGCTTTGTTTTTCCCTGGATCGTTGACGACGAGGACCACGGGGGAAGGGGCGGAAGGAGCGACAGCAGCAGAAGCAGCAGCGATCGTGGGGTGGGAGAGCGAGCGGGGACTTTCGAAAGATACGGTTAAGGCCCTGGCGGCGCGAACGGCGGAGGAGCGGGCAGCTTTGTCGGTGATTGCGGCAAGAGAGCTGATGCATTTGCTGTTTGAAAAAAAAAGGACGCAGATCGTGGCGGTGTGGTTGGCGGAGGAGTGCTCGAATGTGTACGAGTTGATGAACCAGGTAGGGATCGAGGGAGGGGTGGGTGGGATGATTTTTTAAAGAGGACGTAGAGATTTTCTAAGCCTTATGTTCTTCCTATTTCCTGTTTTAAACTACTTGTATCTGTATGCTTGTCAATACATGCATCTTACTCATTTCATTCATACCTCCTTTCTCCTCTTTCTCCTCCTCGCAACAGCGCAACCTCAAGTACGAAGCCACCCGCCGTCGCTACATCACCTACTACCTCTCCCTGCTGCAACGCACCCACGACTGTGATCGCCTGCTCGACCTCCATCGCAACGTCCGCACGCTCAAGGACCCGACCAACCACCTCCTCCACTGGACGCAGACCCACCTCTTGCAGTACCTGACCACGGTCCTGGATCAGCTCCTCAGCAGCAGCAGCAGCAGCAGCAGCGGCAGCAGCAGTGAGAACGAGACCATGAAATGGTTAGAGGTGGCGTACGAAGTGTATCTGGACCTGGCTGAGGCCGCTGCTGCTGCCAGCGGGCGGCGTCGGGGCAGCTCGCAAGGAGAGAGCAACATTTTGGCGCAGCAGCGGCAGGCCCTCCTTGCTAAGCTGGGAGGCGTCCTCGTTCGAGCGTATGATGCAGCAGTGGTGGTTCCTGCTGCTGGAGGGGGTGGAGCAGCAGCGCTATTACCGACTTTAGTGTCTGCTTCATTCCTTGAGGCCGTATTGGAGTACGGGCACGAGAAGTGGTCCGACAAGCAGGGACGGAGCAAGGTGGCGCGAGGGCCTGTCGGCACAACAGCTTCTAAGGCCATGAAGCGGGCGCTTCCGAACTCAAGTCCGTTCGCCACCGCCCCGAGTCAGCCAGGCTCCCAACAGCAGCAGCAGCAGCAGCAGCAGTCGCCGGAAAGGCGCAGCAGTGGCGGGGGTGGGGGAGGAGGGGGTGGTGGGGGTGGAGGCGGAGGGAGCAGCCCGAAGCGGCGGCGCGTCCTTTACGAGGCCGAAAAGGAAGAGCGGAAGGAAGGTCGGATGGACCAGGTGCAGGAGGCTCTTCCTCCTCTTCTTCCCCCTCTTCCTCCTGCTGCTCCCGTTCCTTCGCCTCCTCGTACAGCGGAGGTCATTGAGGTCATGGACGACGACGACGACGACGAGATTTTGGTGTAAAACGTAAAATCAAGATAAGCATTAAGGGACGCAAGGACATGTAACAATAACGAGGTTAAACAATAAATGTAGAAGTAAAATCTGGATGGATAGTTCTTATATTACTTTTATATATAAAGTAAAATGTTCCCGTGTATTCTTTTAGGGTTAGGGTGGGGAGGTTAAAAATTCTCTGGGCTCTGATTTCAAAAATTGCAGAGTGACCTATGTACCCA
>Ga0209491_10006440_pt1 | contig 16275 bp, 15 predicted proteins | sample BON02_FD_187213 | JGI IMG/M metagenome (GOLD analysis project Ga0209491, IMG submission 187213) | Freshwater microbial communities from Lake Bonney liftoff mats and glacier meltwater in Antarctica - BON-02 (SPAdes) (version 2) | ecosystem: Environmental > Aquatic > Freshwater > Ice > Glacier...
CAAGATCCCATCGCACGCCGCCCCGCATGGCGCGACCGCGAAACGGATGGTCTCTGGCAGTTCCGTCTCTAATCTCACCGCTCCTGTCCGCTGAAATTTTCCTATTTGATGCGGCATCGGCAGAAACCCCAATGAGTCTGCCGATTCCGCTTCAGCCGAAGAAAGATTTCAACGATCAATTAAGACCATAAATTTAAGGGTGAGGCAGCAAGGCCTCGCCCTTTTTTTGCTATTTTTCACCGCCCTTGCCGACCATGGTGGGAGGGACGTCTGCCTATCCATTTCAGGAATGTGTTGGAGAAGGTATTCGGGTTAGAGTAACCGATAGCCCTGCAAACGGTGTCCACCTTCTCGTCCGTGGTCGCAAGCAATCGAGCAGCGTGTTGCATACGAATGAAAGTCACTTGCTGCATCGGGCTGCGGCCAAGCTCCTTGTTGCAAAGGCGGCGGAGATGCTCCTGGCTAACGGAGACCGCAGCCGAGAGCTCGGCTAGGGTCCAGTTCCGGGCCGGATTTCCTTCGACGGTTTTCCATAGTTTCCAAAGCCTTTTGTCGCTGCGGTGTGGTTGGGCGAAACGCATGACATATCCGTGGATGAGATCACACCAGAGACTCATGGTCGCTGCTGTCGCTTCGGCCTTTGCCTCGGCGTGGAGGCCTTCAATACTACTTTTCAAGGGCAAACCTTCGTAGCTTCCGAAAACGGGTGAATAGGCGGAGACGACCGGGTTCCTGTCTCTGGATTCGATGTAGCGGACCCAAGCGAAATCCCAGTGCTTGCCGGGGTTGCAATACAGGGAGTTCATCACAAACGGGGGGAGGAGGCAGGCTTGGCTCGCTCTGATGGTTCGCCACCCGCCGTCCGTCAGGATGCTGCCTTCGCCACCCAAGCATGCGATCATGAACGTGCCGGATTGGTCATAGCGGACCACTTTGAAAGGTTCCTTTGCGCGCATGACTCCAGCGTGGGCAATTCCGTGTATCGCAAGCTCCTCACAATACGGCGAAGCGGTCAGCCAGGATGGAGGGCGATCTCGATCTCCCGATACGGCCAGATAATTCGTTTCGTTGCCGAGTATGTGAACATCCGTAGATTGAAGTTCGGATTGCTTTGCCACGGAGGTCATTGTTTCGGCATTTCATTAAATTACCAACGAACTTGCACGCGGGAAAGTTTCTCCGAGTGTGGTTTTTCGATAGAATGATGTGTGAGGTGAACGCTTGTCCGCCGGTGAACTTCAAGTAGTTTCCCTACATATGATACGACATTTTGGAGTTTTTAAGTTTCACCCTGCCGTTGATCAGGACCACATTGGGGAATGTTTCGCGGCGATGGCTGGCATGGTCGGGAAAATCGATGGCCTTCTGGATTTCGAACACGGTCCCTATCAAAGCGACGAGGGACTGAACGACGAGTTCACCCACGGTTTCATTATGACTTTTAATAGCGCGGAAAGTCGCGACGCGTATCTGCCCCATCCCATCCATGAGGCGGTGAAAGACATCGTCGTCCCCTGCTTGGAACGGGTCATCGTTTTCGACTTCGCGGTGAAACCTAAAATTTAAAACTCAACATGAAAAAAATCCTGCTCGCGCTGCTTGGCGCATGTTGCGCGGCATACGCCGCACCGGTCTCCCTTTTCGACGGGAAAACCCTCGATGGATGGGAAGTCCCGGCGGCCGAGCAAAAATGGTGGAAGGTTGAAGACGGAAAAATCGTCGGTGGCTCGATGGATGAAAAGGTGCCGCTCAACACTTTTATTTCCCATTCGAAATCGTTCGCGAATTTCGACCTGAGTTTCAAGGTGAAGCTCACCCGGAAGGAAGGCTTCGCGAACTCCGGCATCCAGGTGCGCAGCCTGCGCAAGCCGGATCAACACATGTCCGGCTATCAGGTCGATGCTGGCATCGGCTACTGGGGCACGATCTGGGACGAGCACCGCAGGAATGCGAAAATCGCTGTCCCGGTTGATGAAGCCGCGCTGAAGGCGGTGGTCAAGGATTGGGACTGGAACGAATACCGCATCCTCTGCGAGGGACCGCGCATCCGCACATGGATCAACGGCGTGCTCGCCATCGACTACACCGAGCTGGATCCCAACATTCCGCTTGATGGACTCATCGGAATGCAGGCGCACAGCGGCGGAAAATTTCTCGTCGAGTTCAAGAACATCGCCATCGAGGAACTCGCGGCGATCCCCGTGGTTGATCCGCTGAGCCCGGAATCCGAGAAATCATCGTTCGTGCTGCCGGAGGGCTACGAGATCGAACTTGTCGCATCCGAGCTACAGGGCGTGCCAAAGCCGATCACGGTCTCGTGGGATGCCTCGGGAAAAATGTGGACGATGACCGCCGTGGAATACCCGGTGGATGCGAATGAGAATCAGGCGCAGGCCGAGGCGCTCTACGCAAGGGGAGGCAACGACAAGGTGCTCGTCTTCGACAACCCCTCCGCACCCGGGCCGCACACGCCTCGCGTTTTCGCCGAGGGTCTTGTCATCCCTCTCGGCCTGCTGCCGGAGGAAAACGCCGCGCTTGTCCAATACGGACCGGAGATCCGGCGCTACATCGATGACAACAAGGACGGCAAGGCCGACCGTTTCGAGACCATCCTCGAAGGCTTCGGCATCCAGGACTCGCACCTTTTCCCGCACCAATTCGAGCACGCGCCCGGCGGCTGGGTCTATGTCGCACAAGGGCTTTTCAACTATTCCAAAGTCCGCCGCCCGGGTGGAAAACCTTTTGCGAACGGTGCGACCGAAGTTCCCTACATGCAATGCAAGCTCGCCCGCTTCCGCACCGACGGCAGCGAGTTCGAGCTGCTCTCCGCCGGCCCGAACAATATCTGGGGCTTCGAGACGGATCGCGATGGCGAGGTTTTCCTCCAGGAGGCGAACGACGGCGGCATTCCGGTGGCCGAATATCTGCCGGGCACGCACTACTGGACGGGTTCCAAGGAAAAGCTCCGCCCCTACGCCCCGCAGATCCCGCCATCCCTGAACGGCGCGCAGATGGGCGGCAGCGGACTCAGCGGCATCGCCATCGCCAACGATCGCGGCTCAGCCTTTGCTGCGAATTACGGTGGACGTCGTACCTTCTACATCGCCAACCCGATCACCAACCGCATCCAGGTCATCACCATGTCGCAGGACGCGCAGGGCAGGCCGACTTACAAGAAGGAGGAGGATTTCATGACCGCCGGGGACAAGAACTTCCGCCCGGTGGCGATCCGTTTCGGACCCGACGGCAATCTCTATGTGGTCGATTGGTACAACAAGGTCATCTCCCACAACGAGGTGCCGCGGGCGCATCCGGATCGCGACAAGACCCGCGGCCGCATCTGGCGGATCAAGCCGAAGGGCGCGCCCACGCCTTCCATACCGGATCTCAAGGCGGCTGACTCCGCCGCGCTGCTCGCCGCACTGGATCATCCCTCCGCCCTCGTCAGCCGTTTCGCATGGCTGGAAATCGGGAAACGCCGGGACGCCTCGATGGTTCCCAAGCTGACCGCCATCGTGGGTGACGCCGCCGCGCATTCGCCCAAGCGCATCGCCGCATTCTGGGCGCTTGAGGAAATGGGCGCGCTCGATGCCGCGTTGCTCGCCCGTTGCTCGCGGGATGCATCCCGCCACATCCGCTACGAGGCGCTACGTGCGGCGGGCGATCTAACATCCCTTCCGTCCGCTGATTTTGTGAAACTCATCCATGCTGGTGAAACCGATTTCCGCGTCCGCGCCATCGCCGCCAACAGCGTGCGCCGCCGCACCGTCGCCACTGCGCAGGAAGTGGCTGCGCTCGCGCCCTTCATCGCCCCGGCCTCCCAAGGCGCGAACGTCCGTGAAAAATACGAAACCGATTTCCTCCGCTACCAGATCCGCTGGGCCTTCGAGACCCACGGTGCAGCCACGCTGGCGATGCTGAAATCATCGGAGCTGCCGCCGGAGGTGAAATCGCTGGCCATCCTCTCCTTGCCGGAAGACCAGTCGGCGCTGGAGTTGGTCGTTCGCCTGCCCACGCTCGGCAGGCCGCTCAACGCGGACGAGATCGGCCTGCTCGGTGGCCAGCTCAAACAGCCCGCCGTGGCCGATGCCTTTTCCAAAATGCTCTCCTCGGATGTCATCCGCGTCTCCACTTTGCGGAGCTTGCTCGGCTTCGATGCGACAGCCGCTTCGGATGAAAATCTCCGCCGCGCAGTTGCCGGTGCGGCCTCCGCCCTTGGTGCCGGCGAGAAGGATCTCGTCCTCGCCCTCGCGCGGAAATTCCGCCTTGGCGAGTTGATCCCCGTGGTCACGAAACTCGCCGACAGCGGAGCCATCCCCCGCGCCGATGCCCTGAAAACCCTCAACGAAATGGGCACCGCCGGCCCGGGGCATTTCGAGCCTTTCATCGCCGATGCCAGCCCGGACATCCAACGCGAAGCGGTGATCGGATACTCCGCTTCCTCCGGCGCGGCGGGTGTTCCGAAAATCGCAGCGATGTGGGCGAAGCTCCCCGGCGTGCTCCGCGAGCTTGCCGTCAACGGCATGTTGCGCACGAAAGATGGAGCCGCCGCCTTCGCCCTCGAAGCGGCGGAAGGCCGGTTCGAGGACATGGGAGCCTCCGCCGTCGAGCGCACCGTCGCCCAGCTCGGCATGGAGCATCCCGCCGTGAAAAATCTCCTCGCCTCCAGCGAAGGCCTGCTCATGCCAGTCATCGCCCTTTCCGGAAATCCGAAAGAGAGCATCCCCGTCGATGTCACGCTGAAAGGCGCATTCACCCTGGAGTCATGGGTTTTTCTCAGCGCCCCGGCGGACAACAAAGACAGCTTGCTCGGGAAAAAGGGACTCGCGGACTTCAACTTTTTCAACGGCCGCCTGATCTTCCATGCGGAAAACGAGAACCGCATCGTCGCCTCGCGCCCCGTCGCGCCGGGTATCTGGACACATCTCGCGGTTACACGGGATGTGTCTGGAAAACTCCGCATCTTCATCGATGGCGAACCCGACCCCGCCGAGGGCGCACCTTATCTAACAGAACTCGCCGGCCTCAACCCGGGCGTCGCCATCGCCGCAGGCGGCACCGCCGGGAAATTCCTCGGCTACCGCATCTGGAACGTCGCCCGCACGGAGGATGAGATCCGCCAAAATTTCAAAACCCGCTTCGCCGCCGAGGACCGCCCCGCCGCCCTCGTCCTCAACCTCCCCGCGAAGGACACGCCCCACACCACCATGACCGCCGATTTCCCCGAGCTCCGCACCCCCGCCGAGGCGGAGTCCATCGCAGCTAAATTCGCCGCGACCAAGGCCAAGGCCGAAAAACCCGGCGACCCGGCGAACGGCCGTAAGCTTGTTGAAACCTCCTGCATGATCTGCCATCAGATCAACGGCGCGGGGCAGAACATCGGCCCGGTTCTCAGCGGCGCGGGCGCGATGGGAATAAACGCGCTCCTGCACAACATCCTCCAGCCCAACGAGCAGATGGAAAGCGGCTACTACCGCCATGATGTCACGCTCAAGGACGGCACTCTCGCCAGCGGCTTCCTATCCAGCGAGGACAAGAATCGCCTCGTCCTCCGCCAGATCGGCGCCGACGACCGCGCCATCCTCCGCAACCAGATCGTCTCCCACAAGATCTCGAAACGCTCGCTCATGCCGGAGGGTCTGATCGACGGTTTCACCGACCAACAGGTCGCGGATCTCTTCGCTTATTTGATGTCCCTGAAATAGCGCCGCGATTGCCCCCGTTCAGGAGCGCTGCAAGAAGGGCACGCGGTCGCGATACGTCGCACCAGCCGGAAGGCCAGCTTGCGGATCGAGGCCATCCGCGTGGGATTCATGTGCGCCCGCATATCGGTCTCCACCAAGGCAGCCCCATCCGTGGAATTCACGGCTGCCAGCCGAATCGCCAGCTCCAGCGCGTCCCGATGCCTTTCGTGATGCCCTGATCCTCCCGCCTGACTTCGGCCACACGATGAGCGCGTGGGAGGGGAAATGGATTGTGCCGAGCCATTCTTCGATCCCGGCGACGTCGTCCGCCTCACGCTGATCGTAGTTCGTCTTCCTCGCGGAACAAGCTCTCGGTGCCGACAAGGCCGCGTCCGTCGTCGATGAAGGTCATCACCTCCAGCCCCGCAGGGATAAAGGGAATGTAAGGGTGCGGGCCGAAGCTCCCCTCGTTCGCGATTCCGAGGGGCAAGCCCGCCGAAGTCATCGCAAGGCGCGCCTTGCGTTCGCAGACCTCCAGCGCCGTGCCCGTTCGGGGAACCTCACCCGAAAACGTCCCTAACAGATCGGTGTCGAGATCCGCAGGAACCATCACATCCAAACCAAGCGCGAACCGGAACGCCCGCTCCACCGCCCGCTCCTTGTCGTGTTTGGTTCCTAGGCTCGCGATCCGGCCTGCGTATGGCTTCGGGTTCTTCATTGTCGTGCGGGCATGGAAACGATCCAAGGCCCCTCTCCCGTCCTGTTAATTTCTTTATCCGCCATGTCCCGCCCGCCGTCTGAAAACCTTTCGGCAGACTCGATTCTCACAATCTCTCTGGAAATCTGCATTGGATCAGGCGACTACCAAACCTTCGGTTTCGGCGGCGATGGAAAGACGCTGATCCGAGCAGGCGAAATGCAGTCCAGGGAGACCGGCAGCTTCAAGGGCGAGCGCGGCAGCGAGTTGAAGGCTATCGGCGGCTCTCAGGGGGTGGGTGCGGAGAAGGCGCAGGGCGAGTTTACGAACCTCAGAAGTTGGACTCACCTCGTGCCAACAACCGGCGAGAGCGGTGAGACGATCACGCGCCTGGCTGGCTGACTTCGCGTCGATGGAACCCTCGCGGATACGGCGCTGGAGAGCGGATTCGCATTCGACGGGAGTCGCCCACCAAACGGCCATGATTGGGTCTGCTCCAAGCATCGCGGCGCGCGCGACACTTTCCGGCTCGTCAACCAATAAGGAGACAATCGCGGAGCTGTCCCAAAAGATCATCGGCTTTCCTCCCGCTCGGCGATGATGGCCTCGCTCAGGGATTGGCCCACGGTGAGGCTCGGGGTGGGCATCGCCAGAAACGCAGCCAAATCCAGAAGGGATCTGGGAGGGGTGAGCAAACCACCCGCATGCAGTGCCTCAAGCGCGGTGCTGTGCGCCAAAAGCGGCTCAAGCCGGGCGACGGGACGGTTCCGTTCCGTGATCAGTATGGACTCTCCCCGCTTGACTTGGTCGATGAGCCGACTGAACTGGTTTTTCGCTGTGGCAATGTTGGCTGTCTGCATGTGGCTAACATGGCTATGTGATAGGATATTGTCAATATTGGTAAACAGGTGGCGAATTCAGTGTTACTGGCTTGTTTGATGTCCTTGAAATAGCGCCGACGAAATGAAGCTTCTTGTCAGGTCATTGGGAAGGCTCCACCCTCGTCCTGATGAAGCCGTCCAGCCACCTGCCGGTGACACCGCCCTATCCAGTGCGGCTTCCGCCATCTACGCCAAAAATGAGGAAGCGATCGAACGTTACCGGGAGTCCCTGAGACAAAAGGTGCACGAGCGCATGGCCGATGCGATCGCCGAGGTTCGGGATCTCGACTGCGAATGCCGCGACAAATGGGCGCAATGGCTCAAGGAAGGCACCAGCACGAAGATCCGGTTGCTTCAGAAAGCGAACCAAGGAATCACGGATTTCGTGCAATCCAACTATGCCAAGGTTGTCGCCAATCTGAAGCGTGATATCCGCGTCTTCCCATCCGCGAACGCGCTCGCGTTTCTGCTGATCCTCGCCCTTGTGATCCTGAAGCCGGAGGCGTGCCTGCAGATATTCGTTCCCAGCCTCCTCGCCACCGCGGCCACTTTGATCTGTTCCTACTTCTATCTCTTCGAACAAAACTGGCTTCTAACGATCCTCTTCAACGCCTACTTCGGCCTTGATCTTTGAGTGGTTCAGGTTTTTCCATCCGAGGTTGCGCGGTGTGGGCGGTGTGGGCGGCTGCCATTCGCGGTTCGCTTCCGGCCCGGGAGCATAGACGCTGAGGATGTATTCGATGCCACGCCGGGCGAGTTCTGCGAGGAAGATTTCGCGGGCTTCGCAGAGTTTTTTCGCTCGGGCGAAGGTTTCGTCGGGCAATTAGATCTGAGTTGCTATCATGCCTACAGGCTGATAACACCTCCGGATTCTGTCAATGCTGCCGCAACCTTTCCAAGCTGCGATTTGTAATCGGTGGTGGGATGTCCTGCCGATACGCCGGAAGTTCTCGATCAAGTCGCGGTCTTCCGCTAGTTTCTCGCCACGGAATGACTCTCAAAGAACTCGGCTGGACCCCTGAACTCGAATCCGCCTTCGCGCCCCATCGCGAAAAAGGCTGGGTTCCCGCGCGCTTGATCCGTGAAACCTCGATCAATTTCTCTGCCTTCCTCGACGGCGGTGAGGAAATCCACTGTATTCTCTGTGGGCGGCTTTGGAACGCGGCGGTGGTGGATTCCGATCTGCCCGCCGTTGGCGATTGGGTCGCGATTGAGGAAGGAAACGAAAATCAACCGCACATCATCCGCGCCCAGCTCCCGCGCCGCTCGGTGTTTTCCCGCAAGATGCCCGGAAACAGCAGCCAGGCACAGGTGATCGGTGCCAACATCGACATCGTCACGGTGGTGACCGACGCAGGCCCGGATTACAATCTCCGGCGGATGGAAAGGTATCTCACCCTGATTCAGGTGAGCGGAGCGAAGCCGGTAGTGCTGCTCAACAAGTCCGACCTATTTTCAAAAGAAGAACTCAAACAGGCGGCAGCGGAAATCTCCGCCCTTTCACCTGGTGCAAGTATCCACATCACCTCCGCGCTCAAAGGTGAGGGACTCAAAGCGATCCTTTCCCACCTAGCTCCGGGAATCACGATGTGTATCGTAGGTTCCAGCGGTGTCGGTAAATCCACACTGGTCAACCAACTTTACGGCGATGACTGGCAGTGGGTCAGCGAGGTCAACGAAACCACCGGCAAAGGCCGCCACACCACCACCTGCCGCGAGCTGGTGCCGTTGAAAAGCGGAGGCATGCTCATCGATAACCCCGGCATGCGGGAGATCCAGATGTGGACCGACGAGTTTACTCTCCGCGGCAGCTTCGAGGATGTGGCGAAGCTTACGAGCGAGTGCAAGTATTCCGATTGCAGCCACGAAAAGGACGCTGGCTGCGCGATCCGCAAGGCCGTTGAGGAAGGGCGGCTGGATCCCGAGCGCTACGAGTCATTCCTCAATCTCGAAATCGAGATCGAAGCTTTGCGGAAACGCGCCAAAAAACGCCAGATGGCCACCGAGCGTTGGTATAAACGCAACCATCGTATCAAAGCACGCAACCTCGACGACCGAATCCAGCTCGAAAAAGACGAACGCGGGGAGACCTGAACTTTTCGCCATGTGCCGCTGTAATTTCCCCCGTCAATAGATGCCGATCATTCCAGACTCCAGCTACCACGCGCCCAAATGGTTGCCCGGCGGACACGCGCAAACCATACACCCGGTTCTGTTTCGCCAAACACCTCAAACCTTAACGAAACCCGAGAGACTTGAGCTGGCTGACGGGGATTTCCTGGATCTTGAATGGTTAGAAGATGGAAGTGACAAACTCGCGATCCTTTCCCACGGCCTCGAAGGCAGCTCCCAGGGGAAATACATCCGCGGGATGGCGGCGGCTTTATCGAAACGTGGCTGGGATGTCCTCGTTTGGAACTTCCGTGGCTGTGGTGACGAACCGAACCGTCTTCCCTCGTTTTATCACAGCGGCAAAACCGAAGACCTCGACCTACTCATCCGCCACGCGGTAAAAACCCACCCCGCAAAAAAAATCGATCTAGTCGGCTTCAGCCTGGGTGGAAACCTCACCTTGAAATACGTCGGCGAACGGGGAGGAGAGATCGATCCAATGATCCACCGGGCAGTCGCGTTCTCCGCTCCCTGCGAACTCGCTTGCTCGTCCAGAAAGCTTTCGAAATGGCGCAACCGCATCTACATGGAGCGGTTCTTGAAAACCCTGCGCGCCAAAGTCGTCGCGAAGCACCAGCGTTTTCCCGCTGCCATCGATATCACAGGCGTCGGAAAGATGCGGACCTTCGCCCAATTCGACGACCGCTTCACCGCCCCGCTGCACGGCTTCAAAGATGCGCAGGATTACTGGACACGTAGTAGTTCCAAGCAGTTTCTCAAAAACATCAGAATCCCGACGCTGCTAGTCAGCGCCGCCAACGATCCCATCCTCGGCCCTGATTGCTACCCCTTCGCGGAAGCGGAGGAAAACGACAGCTTCTTTCTCGAAGTCCCGCAGCAAGGCGGTCACGTCGGCTTCGGCTCTGGCGGGGAATATTGGTCTGAAAAAAGGGCCGCCGAATTCCTCTCTGGGTGTTAGCCTAGAGGGGCCATTGGAAATTTGTGATTGGGATATTAGGGTCTCATCCTCAGCGACTTGCCAGTTGCTAGCCATTCATCCAACGGATGAATGCCTTTCCAAACGCAGACAGCTGAGGCAGAATCCCCAATGTCGAATTTTCCAATCTCCAATTTCCTTTCCAGCGTTAGGACTTGCGCCGCGCGGCAGAAACGCCTATCAAATCGCCCACCAAGGTCCCGTAGTTCAACGGATAGAACAAGAGTTTCCTAAACTTTAGATACAGGTTCGATTCCTGTCGGGATCATTTCTTAAAACACGGTTAAAACCCTTACTTTCAAAGGGTTACAGCGGAAAACAAAAAATCCGCTCTTGCGCCTGAATGCGCCGAAATGCTCCTGATTGCATCAAGAATTGGTTACAAATTGGTTACACCTTGCTGGGGATTTTTTTCTCGGCGCGGCTTCGCGGTGGTCGATCTCGTGCCGGATGCGCCGCGAAGCTGCTCGTGACGGGTGCGCGATCGGGTTGGTTACACTTGGTTACAGATTTTTTTCCACCGCTTGGACTCCGGCGATCTCGCCACGGATACGCCGAAAGGCGGCTCGTCGGCGGGAAAGCGGAGGGATCGAGGACGAAATCACCACGAGAACGCCACGGAATGCCATTCTGAAAACAAGAACACCACTCCACGACCTTTGTGAAAACTAGGAAAATGGTGTTCTGGTCTTTTTTCCCCCAACTATTGCCCCCTCTCCTATCCCCTAGCCATGCTCCCCCGTGAAAGCGTAGTTCCTACCCTTTCTAATAATTCTTGAAAAGAACACCAGAACACCATTTTCTCTTATCTTAGCAGGCTTGCAGGATGGCGTTCTTGTTTCGAAGATGGCCATTCACTGCTTGAAAAGGGCAAGTGTCGGCGGGACGGCGGGTGAGAGTGCAATAGATTCCCCAAAGGGTCGGGGTTCCTGATTTCAAAGGGCAGTATTGGAAAAAGGGCTGGGAAACATGCACACGCTGGGGCTTGGTGACCCCAGAGAGGGCTTGGTTCTCTAATAGATTCCTTTTCGTTCCGGGGTGGTGTTCCCATCCATCCCCAATGGCCAGAGCGGGGGGCGCGGGGGAGCTGCCTCAGAAGCTCGGGGCTTCACGCTCGACGGAATCCCCGACATGATGTATCAGGAACCATGGCGCAAAAGCAGGAAGCAGGGTTGAGTCCCGCCTATTCAATCGCGATCCTTCTCAGCGTTCCTGCTGGATTGATCCTCGCCCTCTACTTCGCTGAGTGGGAGACCTGGCAACAGGTGGGCGTCTCTCTCATCCCTGCGGTCTTGGTTCTCACGGTAGCTTACTTCCACACGAGGGCGCGCAAGAAGAGCGGCGAGGGTTAGGCGTCAGGCTGGGTTCAGGAAGGTGATGTGGTAGCGGGCGCCCTTCGCTGCGTCCCGCTTGCCAAACTCAAACGAGCGGCCTTGTGAGTCCACGAGGTGACGGCCTTTCAATGCGCTCATCTTGTGGCCAAGGGATCGCTTGGGGTCTTTGGCCGTGGTGATGATTTCAAGCTGTGCATCGGCGGCGGCTCTTTCGAGTATGTCGTCGGTGGTAAGCATGGGCGGCGCGGTCATATCGGCCTCCCCTACGAGGGCGGCAATCACGAGTTTGAGGGCGCGGGTTGATTCATCCCCACCACTTGCGACATTGCGTGGGGTGAATGGGTTCGGCATTCCGAAGCTGGTTACAATCCCCCCCACGATCTCCGACCACTCTTCAAAGGACGGCTTCACGTGTTCCTCCATCAGAGGCATTCCGGATTCACGCCAGCGGCGGACAAGGAACCAGAGGGCGGCAAGGAAGCGGGCGCGGGTGGCATCGGAGAAAAGCCATGAAGGGGTGATGGCTTTCTTGAAGGTGCGGGCGGTGGCCTCCCCCGGCTCGAAAAGGTCAATCACCAGGGCGCGTCTCTCCAAGTCCTCGCTGATTGTCAGGCCGTTCCCGGTCGAAAGGACTTGGTTGCTCTTCGGAATAGTGGCGAGGCGTTGGGAGTGAAATAGACGGCATTCGTGCAGGGGACTAGTGACCCATCGGTTGAGTGCTTGGGAGTGAATGCTTTTGCAATCATCAAGTACGAGGTAGGGCTTGCGGGCGAGGGCGGTTGAGTCTAGGAGCGTTTCGAAGTCCTTTTCCGTCTCGGGCTTGCCGGCCTCAGCGGGGGCGCCATGGACGGGTGCAAGTATCATCCGCATGAGTAGGCTTTTCCCCGATCCGGACTGGTTCGCGTTTAAGACAACCATCGGGCGCGGTGTCCCCTCGGGGAAAAGGCCGTGGCAATACGTGCCAACCATCGCAGCGAGCTGGACGGAAAAGCTACGGCTCATTTCCTTCCGCGCTTCGCCTTCAAGATCGAAAGGGAAATCCTTCAAGCCTTCCGTCCAGAGGATGCGCCAAGCATCCTCCCCCGTCATGTCCACGGCATAGGGGATGCGGTCTAGGGTGAAAAACCCAGTGGCCGGATTGAATCCTTCCTGCGCAAGCTCAACTGTCCTCACTTCACCTTCTCCAGTCCATGCGGGGAGCCGGACGAGGGAAACGCCCTTTAACTCATGGAGCTGTGCGCGGAATTGATCGGCGGCCATGATCTTTCCGGCTATGTCCTTACCTATCGACTCCACGGCGGGCGCGTCCTTTCCGGGGCGAGTGAATGCCAAGTAGCTTTCTACCCAGCTCGTGAAGCGTTCCGGGTTCATCCCTGCGATTTCCCCGGCCTCATCTACTGTGACTATGGTATTGCCGAAGCGGAAGATTGGCGCGGTGTGAAGGATCATTCCCACGGTGCGGGCGAGGGCGGAAATGGTGAAGTTAAGGGGGACGGTTGGCAGGCGGGAGCCATCGCCGGGGGGGCGGTGTATCGGTGGCATTGGCAACGGCCAAGAGTCCACGGCGGATTTCATCGGGAACGCTTCCGCCGGCTTTTTTGGGTGAATTGGACATGGGAGGAAATCAGGAAGGGAGAATGAGGGTGGAACGGCACATTTCCTTCACTGCTATCTCCACCGCGATAGGGTCTTGGCTGGGGAGGGTGAAGGTCATGTAACTTTTAATCCACTGGGTGAAGCGTTCCGGGGTCATACGTTCGACTTTCCCCCGCGCGGTTACTGTGACTATCTTATTTCCTTGGCGGTAAATCGGAGCGTCTTTCAGAATTTTTCCGATGGTTTCGGCGAGGACTGGGAGCGGCTGTGATAAATCCACCGTCGGCAATGGTGAGGTTTTGGACGGTGTTTTTTTGCGTAGTTTTCGGAATTTCACTTTTTGAATGTGTGCGGGGTGAGAATTTCAGGTGGTGGGATCGAGGATGGCGCGGGCGGTGGCCTGCGGGTTGAGGTAGAGAAGCCTTTGCAGGCGGGGCGAGGCGTAGGGGTTCACCTTTCCATCCTTGCCGCGTGTTCCGTGGCGTAGCGTGCCGGGGAGCCTTGTGAGACGGACGGCGGTTACGGCTGCGGGGTCTGCCCCCAGAGGGGCAAGAATCGGAATCAGATCATCCCGAAGAGAATCAAACTCGGCTTTGGTTTCGCAATCGACACGGCAAAGGGCGTGGATACTCCGCCCGCCTGAAGTGTAAATTGCGGTGATCGGAAGGGGGAGCAAGACAAGGGCGCGAAGCCATAGCTCGGGTGCGGCTTCATCGCTCTCTAGGACAAGGAAACGCCACGAGGTACAACAGTCTCCATGCCGTCTACCCATCTTAGGCGAGCCATCGGCGGCTCGGTTCGCGAGGTTAGGGAGCCATGCGCCCTTCACCGGGGCGGCAAGGAACCAAACCCCTTCCCGCCCTCCATCGGGGAGTGCGGACGGGACGGCTTTAATACCGGGCTTTTCTCCAAGGCGGAAGGAACCTCGGGCGGGATCGAAAAGGAAATTTCCTTGGGAGTAGAATTCTGTGAAAATCAGGACACGTTCCCCCGGCTGATAGATCGAGGAAAGGAACGTGAGGGCAAGGGCTGTCCCCTGCTCGCGGGGTATCTCCACGGGCGAGCGGGCGGCGAGCCATTCGGCGGTGATCGGGAACGGGCATCGGGCGGCAAAACTGGCGAGCTTGGCCGGATCGAATGGCGGGCGTTTCGGTTTCTTCACGGCCTGCGGGGGCGCGGCCACGTTGCCAAGGATGGGTGGGCGGCTATGACCAGGGTCATGCTCGGCTTTTCCAATCTTGCTTCGTAGCGTGGCGTTAAAATTCTCCACATCACCGGCGCATGAGGAATGGAAGCAATGCGCGGTCGGTGCGCCTTCCAGCTTCACTTGGAAATCACGCGCCCCGCTCTTCCCGGTGTGACGTTCGCGCCAAGGGCAAGGGGCGTATCCAGACGGATCGAGGGCATGGCCTAGCAACTCCTCAGCAATGGCGCGGCGCGTTGCGGGATTTTCGCTCACGGCTTCCATCCCGCATCCCTCAGCGCGGTTGCGTGTTTGCCGTCGCACGTCAGAACGCCGGCTAATTCGGGGTGGAGAATGGAAAGCGGCAGAATGTAAAAAAGCCCCGTTTCATTGGCCATTTCAATACCCGCCCCACAGTTCCAGACCGCTCCAACCAGGCGTATCCCGCCGAATGCTTTTCGCCCCAAGCCCTTGGATATTTGGGCGGCATCGCGTAGGGCTTGGATTACTTCGGCGCCCCTCTCCCTGTAGTCTTTGAGACAATTGAAGCACTCGCGTTGCAATGTGATTGGGGAGATGCGGCCGAGGGCTTCCAGGTCTCCGGGATGTTCCTGCAACGCAAGAGCCATCCAGTCTGGCACAGGTGCCACATTGCTTTCCACTGCCTCCATCTCGAAAAGCTCCCGGTTCATTGCGGGGAGGCGGTTGAGGTTTTGCCACGGGCGGCGCGGCGGCGTTTCGGCGCGACTCTGGTTTCGTTCGCTTCTACGAATTCATTCAGGGCGGCGGGTCTCACGCGGACGCTTCGGCCAATTCGGATACATTTCAGGGAACCGTTGGCGGTCAGTTCATCGAGGGAACGCAGTCCGATTCCAAGGAATTCGGCTGCTTGGTTGCGATTGAGTAGCGGGCTTGGTGCTGTGTTGGTTGACATGACAACCTCCACCGCGTGTCAAATCCGCTCCCAGCGGTTCCCTGCAATCGGCGGCGGGCGCGGAAAACATCGGCAGGGCGTAAAATCTCGAGGCGCTTATGATGCGTATACTGAGTTTTTGGCTCCACCTTTTGTGTTCTCTACGAGCTGTTTGAGGTGGCGTGTTTGGATTTTGGCTTCTGTGAGGACGCTGTTCATGACGGATGATGCGAAGCCTCCGCCTCCGATGCGGGCGAGGGAGAGGACGGCCGGGGCGACGGATTTGTTGACGGTATCGGCGACGGTTTCGTTGGGACCCATGTTTTCGGTGATGATTCCTCCGCCTTCGCGTTTTCCGGTTTTCATCTCGGTGGCGGCGGCGGTGGCTTTCTCGATGGCTTCGGCTTTTTTACCGAGTTCGCCCATGAGGGTTTTCCATGACTCTTGGGCGGCTTTAAGGGATTCTGAGGCTCCGCCTTCGAGGGCTGCTTCTTTGGCGGCTACTGCTCCGGCGGTGATGGCGGTTTTGAGGGTTTCTGCGAGGTTATCGCCGTTTCCCGAGGCGTTGATCATGCCACCGCCCGATGTCATGAGCGTTTTTCCCATCCTTACGTTATGAGCGTATTCTTCTTTGTCAGCTCCGGGAAGAGCCGCTCGAATCTCTGCTGCCACAAGTTTTCCGAATCCTTGAAATAGGTATCCGAGGCCCTCCCAGAATACGGGGTCGGTGAGCTTTGCGCCTAGGGAGGCGAATAGGGGAGGGAGCGTGGTGGCGAGGAAGGCGATGGCTCCACGGAGGCCGCGCATGAGGGTATCGACGGCGAGGGCGGTGCCGAGGGAGAGGCCTTTGGTGAATAGCTCTCCCATGCGCCCGTCTT
>Ga0209491_10006441_pt1 | contig 16273 bp, 20 predicted proteins | sample BON02_FD_187213 | JGI IMG/M metagenome (GOLD analysis project Ga0209491, IMG submission 187213) | Freshwater microbial communities from Lake Bonney liftoff mats and glacier meltwater in Antarctica - BON-02 (SPAdes) (version 2) | ecosystem: Environmental > Aquatic > Freshwater > Ice > Glacier...
CACACACACACCACACACACACACACACACACACACACGCACATGCACACGCACAACAAAGCTATATTACGCCGAAGGCATGATTTGCACACGCAACATTTACAAACGTATATGCAAAGCACGCCTTCACGATTCAACGAAGCCACAAGATAGACAGGCTGCATTAGCTGAGTTTTACAACAGTTCTAACAAAACACTTTCCGTTTCTATTACATACTCCCCTTTCTAATACTCACTCTTTCTGATTGATCGGTGTTGCTTTTTTTACTGAATAACAAATAGTCTAGTAGCTTTGCTGGAAGCTCGGATTCCTCGACTTATTGCTCGACTTATCAACGTGCTATATTCGCCACGCTCTCTATTCGCTCTCTATTCCACTCTCTACTCGAGCAATCAGAGCTTGGAGCAAAAGCTCGACTTATCAGAGTGCTATACTCGCCATTTCCATCTGAAACTTGTGACGTTGAGAATTGGGAACTGTGAATACTAAAAATGAAAACGCAGATCACATGTTTGACGGTTGATTCATTTGCAAGAAAACTAGCAAGAAAGGGGCTCTATCTTGATAGTCCGTAAATTGATGCAGTATGTTGCAGTGTGTTGCAGTGTTTTGGTTTGTGCCATTCAGGGAGCCAGTGATTCCTTGATTTTCACGCTGAAACACACTGCATCACACTGCAACACACTGCAACACACTGCAACACTCTGCACCACACTGAACCATATTGCAACATACTGCACCATGCAGTAGCATACTGCAATAGAATGTCTACTGAACTTAAGAGTGAGATACCCCACCAACCTAAGTCTCTGGTCTCGTTAAGACTTATGTTCACATTGTGAAACAGCTGAGGTCGGGCGCGCAGCGTCAAGGCACCGCGCCGAAGATGCCGCACGTCATCCGGGTAGGTCCCACACTAAATGCATGAGGATTACAAATGGGTAGTGTATCCAAATAGGATCGTGTATTCAAGTAAGGTTTTTTACCTATACTATTAGGGTAGTATATTCTCAAGTTACATAGTTTTCTAGTTTAGAATTCGTTCTTGAACGACGTTTTGTTTCTTTTTAGAGGTTGGGACAGCGAGAGAAAGTTGTCGCATGCTTGCCTAATACAGGCACGTTTGTACCAGATGATCATTCGCAGTGTCTTTGCTATGTTTTGCCCATCCGTTGGCACGCCTGTGACGCTTGCCGCATAGACGTTGACCTGCTCGAGCGGTCCAATGAACCCCGTGCAGATTCGTTGGAAACCTACACGCCGTTTCCTTTCCTTGTTCTAGAGGAAGTAGGCCGTCTTTGATATGACAGAACCGCTACTTGCATGACGAGGCGCTGTAGGAAACAGAAGACAACGACGGAGGAGGTCAAAAAGATTCACAAGCCCGCTGGGCCGTAAAAACACGGTTGCAAGTTTGTCAATCCTACGTGGATACTTTTACTATTTTATCTCAAACTTGTTGTTCACTTACGTCACTCATTTATTCACTTAAAATGCCCTATAAAAGGCCAAAACTCATTTCTCGTGATAAACACGTACATGACATGTATATTCAAAAAATTCCAGCCTTCCATGTAACTGTGGGCCTCCTGCCTAGGAACTTGCAGGCTCCCTGAAATGTTTGGCCTGTTTTAAGGAGTTGCATTCATGTCGCAAATTCTGGAAGACTCACAAGAAAACAAGTACCGAGTGTGCCAACGTGAGTTAGTTATGATCCTGTGCTTTCTTCCTGCAGGGTCAGTCTTTCCTATGTCTACACATGTTCATAGTATATGTATACATATAAGCCAACGTGCCTTTTCTTGTTTTGATAGGCTCTCCCATATTACTACCGTTGGTCCTTCCTTTTTGACTCTCCAATCTGCGCCCCTACTATCTGCCGCACGCCTCTTACCTTTCCGACGAAGCTTGTGCCCATTTTGTGCGTGTTGAATACTACCTGTTCACCGAGTCGTCTTCTTGTCACTGCTCCTTTTGTGATGGGCGACTCGTGTCAAGCTCTGCAGTATTGCAATTTGCATGCTTTTCCACCAATTCTTGGGCTCGATCCAGAAAAGAGTCCGCGTGCCACATCGAATGCATGTCGTCAACGAGATGAAACAGTAGGTGGTCGACGTGCATCTTTGCCTGTTGGCTATCTCGCTTACTACGTGCAATCTTAAGGATATTGATGAAGAGATATTGCACTGTTTCCCAGACCTCTTCTAAGTCGTCTGCACCTACTCCCGGTAGCTTCATACATAATCTTTAGCAAGTCGGCGAGAGCATCCCATACATTGACTCGGAAAACTCGCGCGAACAATGGCGAAAGTAGATTTCTGTGCTGAGTGAGCTCCCTGGCCAAGCGCGAGTGCGACCCACAGACAAACTGGATGAGGCCTGCACCATGGCGGATGATCCAATGATGCTTGTGCGACACCGCAGCAGCAACCGCATCATGAGCAGTGAATCAAACAACTTCTCAGAATCTTTGGCCCCGAATTAATTCTCATAATTAATTAAAACCGCGCTCTGCGCGGTTTTTTTTTCCGGCATCAGCCGCGAAATTTTGAAAACATGACATTAGTAGCGCGTCGGAGAGAGCATTTGCGGGTTTTTTTGGCGATATTTTTGGTTGCTCAACTCTCTCCAAAAAGAGGTGTTTTAGTACAGAACAATTCACTCGCTTCTTGTCAACGGTGTCGTCACAGCGTCGAGCCACGCGCTCTGACGTGTCCTTTCAAACATAGTGATCTGATTGCTTGGTCACTTTTGATTGGACACCCCACACATCAATACCTTTGAGGGAGACTCTGATTTGTCCACGTTTGTTGTTTGCTCTCCACCGTCACGGTCACGCCGGCCGAGACTCGGATTATGTCAATGGAAGCGCTTCTCTCAAAAACGGTTGTGGTTAAGATTTACACGAAGCGCGCCCGTGTACGATCTTGCATTCCGCAGAGGAGCGAGACAAGGATGGTGTGTCTGAAGAGGATATGTTGTCTCAAGTTGATCCATTTCAGGTGCCCCAACACCACGAAATTATACCAATTTCCATCTTGGGCTGTGATCAGCAGAATATGGAAAAAATTCTGTGCGACTTCAAGTGGGCTGGTCACAAGTTAGCACACATATTTGCTGATGGTTGGTCAGCAGGGTCACACAAACGTAAAACGACATTGATGGAGGCGCCCACAGGGACATCACTTTTTTATTACAAAGACATTAAGCAAGAGATTGTGCACACGTTAATGTGAGAGGAATGTGGTGTGTCGAAGAAGTGGGTGATCATCATGGACAGGAGACAGGACTTAAACGTGACTTCAACTCCAGCAGGAAAAAGTGGACCTTCGGCTCAGGACCGTTACTGTGCCAGAGGTTTAGGAGGAGGTGCGAAGAAACGGCGTGCAAACGAAAAAGAAAAGACATAAGTCTAGTAAAGGGTTTGTTATTTGAAACTTTCGTAATTACTGTTTGGTACACAATGTGTCTTTGTGATCACTCAGTATTGTAGTTGAAATCATTTTCACTACTAATAAATTGGTACACAGAATAAAAAACTTGAAATGAAATGCATCCCCGAATAATTAAGAAGAGGATTTTTTATGAAAATAATGCGCCGCAGGCCAAATTTTTAAGGAAATAAAATGCGCCGCAGGCAAGATTTATCAAACAAAATGCGCCGCAGGCCGGATTTTTTGACTAAGTCCTCATGGGTACTCTGTCCTGTCAATGCAGTAGAAGACTTATTTTCCACGAATCACAGCTCAGAATCTTTTTCTTTTAATTGATCAATCAATTAATGAATTAATCTATTAATGAATTAATTAATTAACCTTTGGCCGGCCTATAGTACGTTTGTTTTACCCACTGGTCATGAGCTAGCGTGGATTTGGACGGATGTCTTGAGCGAACAGCGTCGGGCGACGGATTGGTCGTGACAGTTGTTGGGAAGGCGGCTGGGCAGGCGGCTAGGCGTGCGGCAAACGACAGCCTGCACGATGCTCGCGCAAGACTCAAGATAAGTTCGCAATAGTTTCATGGCAAAGAAGCTTCTGCATCGTTGCATATGCGCGCATGCACGAGCGCATATGCATTTTTTGCGGAGTGTATGCATGCATTCACAGGTGTTGTGAACACCATGCATGTGCAGGTCTGTACGTTAGACAGGTGTTGTGAACATCAGCGTACACATTTGCTTACACGCTCGCTACAGGATGTGCATATACGCTCATGTATGTGCAGTATGTTTCATTTCGCGTTCGGGGAACGAGGATTGGGGGGTTTAGCTAGTCTATGAAAGCACTTGTTGCTTGGCATGGGGGGTTATTTTTGATAGAAAGAAAGATACTGAGGGGTGTTGTCTGTGTCTTCTCTATTTTTAACGCGGGTGGGAGTGTATGTGGGTGTACGTGTGTGTATACGCACACACACACACATACACTGCACAGATGGGGTACTCGGATATGAGCCCAGGAGTCGGGATGAGACACCTGGAGGGCCCGAAGAATCCAGATGGACTAAATCTCGGCATAAGTATATTCGTATATGTGTACAAAGTACACATGTGCATGTATATGCTAGGAGGCGGGATTTTCTTTATCATATTTTTCCTTCCGAAAAAGAAAAGCAAACGATGTGAACGCATACACCGATAATCTCAAATCTAAAATATAAGATTTGAGCGCATAGACTGAGATCTCAATCAAGGGTACTAAACCACTATTTATAGTAATAAAAGCAATCATCATCATCAGCCAAGCTTCTGCGGCAAAACTCCACAGGACTTGCATCTGACTCTCGCTTGTGTTCGGCTTGTGATGTCATATCATCGGATCCCTTATCTTCTGACGTCTCCTTGCCTCTCTCAGCTTGTGACTTAGCGAGAGTTTCTTTCCGTTCAATCCACTCTGCCCACACCGTTGGGGAGCGCTCGAATTTCTTGACACTCGATTTGCACCTTCTTTCTGTTGATGGTAGCTCGAGGCCTTTCCAGTCAACTAGATTTAGGTACTCCTGATAAAAGGTTGTGTGGTGCGGTGGAGTCCTTTCGCATTGGGTACACCATTCGACGTTGCAGACAACCTGAGCTGTGTGTGGCAGATCCTCATATGCTTTTGAACTAAAGCCTACGGCTGTCCTTGGTAGATCATCGATGCTTTCGTACCCTGCCTGCTTTAAGATCAGCATGCCTTTCTTCATGGCCTCTTCACCTGTCCACAGCAGATTCCAAACTTGTGTATCAAGACCCCACACAGTCGGCTCAGTGTCTACACGCGATCCCCCAATCTTCTCAATTTGTATTTTGCACTTCTGGATGGACCGCATTGCCGTTGTCCAGCTCATCTTTTCAGGTACGAACACTGAAGCGAGTTTTTGGTCAATTTTTTCTGCCCATGTGACTGACACTTTTTGATTGTGCAACAACTTTGCTAATCGTGACCAGAAGTCTTTGTTTTCTCCTTTCCAGTCCCACAGCTCCAGTTCGTCAATCAAGTCAGCAAATGAGTTGCAGTGCCACTCTGTCAATGTGCGTGCTAATTGCGCTAGCATCATTTTTCTGCATCCTGACCACAAAAATACAGCAAAAGGACTTGGGTTGTGACATTATGCCATCTAAGATCCAAAGGCGCCGCAGGCAAAAAAAATTGCACATAATCAGCATCCTGACCACAAAAATACAGCAAAAGGACTTGGTTTGTGACATTATGCCATCTAAGATCCAAAGGCGCCGCAGGCAAAAAAAAATGCACATAATTTATTTTTTACTCAAATCTGCTTTTAATTTTCATGCAGATTTGCGGATACAAATCAGCTTTTGCGGTTGAAAATCCCCAAAACTCACTGTGACTGGATTGACTAAGCGCGCAACCAAAAATGGTAACTGCTTCCTCTATGGCGCGTTTGTCAACCCTTGATCCATAAAAGAGAGTGCTCAAGCATTGTACCCTTTGCTGAAACACTGAGTGCAAGAACATGAAATCTGCCAGTAGGTCTTTCTTCTGCTTCTTCTTCTTCAGGTTGTGTAGACCCAGCCAATCACGGGACTAATCGGATGGTGGACACCAGATTAGCCACTTAGAACCCAAGAAACTGTCCCGGACCGGAGGACCGGAGCCTACCTAGTTTAGGGCAAACCCAATCAGATCCCCTGTCTGGTGGGTAAGACCGCTCACAATGTTGGTGGGCTGGCATGTATCATCGGGCTAACTAATCCCCACAATCAATCTCCCTAATTACCAAGAAATGTAGCGCCCAGGGAATGGTGCCCCCCCCACGAAGTTTCTTCCTTTTTTTTCCGACCACTTGTGGCGGCCGCAAGTGGACATTTCCAACTTTTTGTCCATCCTCGTGTTTTTGTGTCTCCCAATTTTTTGTACTTATTTTTCCCTTTTTCCCGGCTTGCGGCGGCTGCAAGTCGTGGAAACCTGCGACTTGCGACGGTAGGTAGCGTCGCATGTCGGGAAAAAGTCGACTTGCGACAGCTGGAAAAAGGGGGGAAAAATTGGAAAAAAATCCCGCAAAATTTGTTCGTTTTCATGTGGCGCGCGGCAGCTCGGGCTGCCGAGCTAAAGCCCCTTCGCCGCCGCGCGCCCGGGTAGGAAAGGCACCAAATTAACCTACCGTCGCAAGTCGGATATGGGTCGACTTGCGGCGGCCGCAAGTCGACATTTTGGGGAAAAAACGAACCAAAAAACAAATCCCACGAAATTTTGGCATGCCCTTTTGGCGCGTGGCAGCTCAGGGCTAAAGCCCCTTCGACGCCACGCTCCCGTGTCTCCCAAGCAGTGCTCGTCAAGATTGTGACTGAGATACTCTTCGGCAATGCGCCTTTGGCGAACCATGAAACAACCGTCTTGATCGCAGATCACAGACCAGCTTACTAAAGGGACTTAGACCTAGACCACACGGACTCACGTATCAGATTCGGGGAAACTTTTGACACATCATCATCATATTTTTAGCAAAACAGGCACAGCATGTGCACAGATCAAGATGGGTAGGGTGGTATACCTGGATGGTCACAAACATCTCGTCAGACATACACCTAAACAACGCAAGGTAGACCGTTTGAAGGGTGAATCATTACAAAGAGACATTTCGCACCCTCATTCTTCAAAGGGTGCGACAAACAAGACGCCAACCTGTGCAGTGCCTGTGCACGCCCCGCAGACGAACGCTGTTTGGCGAAGGGTGGGCGAGGTGAGCAGCGCGTGTGAAGTAGGGTGTTTCAGGAGGGTACAGGGTACAACCATGGCTGTTATCAGGAGAAGGAAAACTAAGTCTGTTATTTGTGAAGTGCCACGGTTGTGAATCTAACTTGGAGGAGCTGATTCGTCTGAGTAATTCGGATGTTTCGGCCCAACTTTTAGTTTGAGAGAGAATTGGTTGGAGGAGTGTCGTGTGAAAAAAACATATCCAAGTTGCTCAACCCTGGACGCATATGTACACACGCAGTGTCACGCACACACGCATTGATGTGCAGAATCGCACCCACGCTCACACACATACACGCAGGCACGCACGAATAAAAAGCGAGTACACATCCACCTCATTATTTTTTTAAGGGCAAGTGGCACAGCACGCACAGAAGACAATTGGAGTGTTGTGAGGTGTAAGGGTGTTGTGTGAGTGGGAGGATGGGTGTCACGTGTTGTTGAGGTATGGTGCAGGTAGCTATGACCACGAAGACAACAAAGGTGGCGCCGTCGCGCGCCAGTCTTAGGTGCGGCTGCCCAGTTCCTAAGTTCTACAATTGACAAACCCCAAAACCAATTAAAACGAGAACTTCTTAAAACCAGAAAAAATCCCAAAATTCTGCAAACAGTTATCAAGGACGCACAAAACCAGAATGTCCACAGACACATCCTGCGAGACCTGCACAAAGAGCAGTCAGCAAAAAAGAAAACAATTTCCGGCCAAAATAGATTGTGCGCTGCCGCGCACCCAGAAACATGAACTCAAAATACAAAGGATGGGGATGGTGCAACGAGGTAAGCATGTGGGCAATTCCTGGCCGTAGTGATTAATGGTGACATGAGCAAGCGTGTGTATGGCAAGGTGACTTGAAGGGGTCACCGTGTATGTGGCAGAGTCGAAGTTGTATGTACCACACAATGATGATGATTGCTTTTATTATCTAATCCAAGACGATATAAAACTAGCTCAGTTGGTCAGAGCGCGGGACTGTTAATCCCAAGGTCGTCGGTTCGTTTCCGGCAAAAACTCAAAAAACCGAGATCCCAAATCTGCATGGATTTGAGCTACATAGACCCTCAAGCAAGGGTACTAAACTACTGTTACAAGTAATAAAAGCAATCATCATTCATCCACTCTTGGAGAAATAATGTAGTAATTGCGTTTGGAAAACTCTCGTCTTTTCTTACCTAGCTTCACATAGTGAGTGGCGTTATTTGCGTTGTTTGCGTTGTTTGCGTTGTTTGCGTTGTTTGTCCTTTTGCAGATGATGAAAAACTGAAAGACATTCATGTCGATCTAGCGTTATCAGTATGAGGTCCTACCCTCCTTAGTACCCACGCTCCTCTAACCCCCTGAACCCACCCCCCTCCCTCTTTTCTTTTTTTCCTTTGCCCCCCAGACATGTGAACAAGGATGAGGCACAGGAGGAAGAGGGAGTGGGTCTATCTTTCTTTCTTTCTTTGGTATAGAATACCCTTCAATCGCTGGACTAAGGGGGTCGTGAGCACCCGGTTAACCACATAGGACCCAAGAAACTGTCCCGGACCGGGGGATAGGAGCATACCTAATGGCATACCCAAATAGGTGAAATCTACACGTAGGTGAAATCTGTAAGTGGGTGAACTTGAAACGGGAAAAGGAAGTGGGTGAAACTGACAAATTTGAAAAAAAGAAGTGGGTGAAAATAACAAATTCACTCACCTCCAAAACATTTTCACCCGCCTTCAACAAAAATGGAACAAATTCACCCACACATTTTCATAACGTCGACAAATTGACCCACTACTCTTCGATATCACCCACCCCAGAGGGTGTTTTTGGTGATGGAACTAAATCTGAAGTACTGGAACCGAAAAATCCAATGTCAGGCCACGTTTTAAGGAAAGAAAATTCGGTACACAATGAATCGCGCCTGCTTGCTGTCGTGTCGGTAAATCTCGAATCGAACGATGCAAGGATGGACTCGGAATGGTTGCGCTGTGCCGAGCGACCGAGACTCGTGTGAGCAAGCTGGGGGGTCGAACCTACTGACCGCAGCAAAAACTTGTCAATGCAGCACCGCCCAAGTCGTCCCAAGGCTGTTCAACCGGGCAACGACGGCACACCAAGGAACCAAAGTACAACGAGAAACCACACTGCAAGCTCCTTCCGAGTCAAACAGACATTGCCTGTGCCTCCAAGTCTCCCGTGGGCTTGTCAGACCCGGACTCATCATCCTCTCCCGGCGAGTTGCAAGACAACCCACGGCGACTGCACTTCCACCGGTGGAAGTGCAGTCGCTGCAGTATTATTCAAAGAAAGACCATGGAGAAATGATTGCTATCCAGCAAGCACGATGTCCAAAAGCTTGGACAGCTCGTCGTCGGGAGCACTGCGTCACGGTTGCATTAAGTCTGAATCAACTTTGCTACCGTTGTCAGCGCTGCGTCCTTCCCTGGTACTAAACGATTTTCGGGAAATCCCAGCCTTTTTGCAGGAATATTGATGATATTCCCTGTAATTCTTGGGAATCAGTCGAAAATGGAACTTTTTAACCAGGAACAGGAGTTTGTTGCAGGGCACAAGTCGGGAAATGAGCAGCTTGGCAACAACAGCTGAGAAACACGAGGTGCATGCAAACAGATTACTGCTGCGCACCAGTGAGCGGATTACTTGCTGCTCTGTTGTGCAGGTCATCAGGAAATTACGCTGGTATACATATGTCGTTTAATTTTCAACGACGCATAAACATATACAAATTTTTTTATACTACACATAAACACATATCAAAAATTAAACGACATACATATGTTCTTTAAGTAATTATATATGATGCTCAACCACAGGTGTTCAACCACGAGAAACGTGTTTGTGTTGGCTCATTGGCGCCATATCTGCATTGGTTGATCTTGTGTAGGCTCATGAGCCGCACTGGTGAACTTTATTATAAACCCCAACAAATAAACTATTGCTGTCGATCATTATCGTTCAAGTGGTCGTCAAGAGGATTGTGTGGCGCTCTTTCACTCATAAAGCAGCACAGTCACGTCTGCTCTCGGCCATCTGCATTCCCCTCGCATAGAGAAACGACATCATTACTAGTGCTCATTTCCCGACATGCGCCCTGCAATATACCCCTTTTCTTGGTACAAAGGTTCCATCTTCGACGGATTCCCCAAGAATTACAGGGAATATTATCGTATTCCCGCAAAAAGGCTGGAATTCCCGGAACATCTTTTTGTACCAGGGAAGGATGCAGCGCAGGAGCATATTCACTTGACAGCTTGAATGCTGACCACGTGAGATTGTACAACAACAGGGTTTCCTACAGCGAGCCCATGCAAGCGCAAACGGGCAACATGCGTCGTCTGAAGATAGGACTGCGCACACGACTGATCAACATCGTCCAGTTGCAACACTATGGTTTTCTCAATCGCGACGTGGATCATAGGGGGACAGACGCGATCGAAATCGTTCTTCAGATTCAGCGTAGCCAAGTCCAACTCAGCTGCTTCTGAACCATAATGAAAGATGTCTTAGTCTCAGGTTCCGGAACTTGACAAAGTCTTATTGAGAAACAAAGTTGATGTCTCATGAAATCCCATGACACCAGTCTTTGGTTTGGCACACCTATAATAGGCTATGAGCACTACCTGCCTAGATTCAAGAATAACTCGCGGGGGGCCCTAGGTCTTGACTACGTGGGAGGTGAGATCCAAAAAGCGTCACAGATCTCAAAGAAGGATCAGTCAATTTACAGACTGATTCCTCTGCAGGGGTCGTGTTTCAACGCTGGCCACTATTAGCATACTTGTGCCTACACGTGCTCTATTTCCTTGACATCAAGGTGTTGGCACGTGCCATTGCCGAGGAAAATAAAATATCGACACAATGAAAAAAGCCAAAAAATTATTCCAAAAAGGGCAAAAAAGTGCTAATGTGTTTTTTCTTGCAACAACTAGAAAAGAAAAAGGACCAAAAATAAGCAAAATCCACAGGCAAAGAAATACAGCAGAAGTTTGAGTCATCAGGATGTGTAATGGGAGTATACAATCCTCGTGGTGGTGGTCAATGACAATGGTATTGGAGGGCGGTAAGGTGGTGGTGACGCATTATTGAAGAGTTGCACAGGTGTGAAATTGACACCAGTTGGTCTAACCTTGACATAAAGTTCTCTTTTGGATCTTGAATAATATGTCAACATGTATACCTATTGATTATACTCTATAAAAGGGCACGTTGCAATGTCACTGCCACATATGTCACAGTCCTTTCGAGCACATAAAGCTTCCAGCAAAGCTGCTAAACTATTTCTTACGAAGTAATAAAAGCATCATCAATCAATGCGCGACATAGAATATTTCATGTGTTGGCCTATATCTGCTAGATTGGTCTTAGCTTTGGAATGGACTGCAGCATCTTTGGAACGAAGGGAAAGGCCCTGATCGGGTTGCCCAACAGAGCGAATCTATGTTTGTTTGACCTTTGGTAGTACATGAACTATCGTAGTATAACCTTTCACGTTAGATAAGAGATCGTTCGTTTGGAGGGATCTGTGTCATGACTCACTTTCTTTTCTTTCTTGGGTGGCAAAGACCTAACACAATCACTGCACTAACAGAGTGGTGAACTCTCGATAAATCACGTAGGACCCAAGAAACTGTCCCAGAGCCGACCTAATTTTGAGGACGACCCTCACTTCATTAGAGAACCCGTTTTAAAGAGGACCTACTTGGCCTCTAAGCGTTTCGTGTTTTATCATACAGGGTTTTACATTGTTATATTAAAAGTGACCTAGCCTTGCTGATTGGGTTCCACATTTACGCAAGTTTGCTAACATGAAGATACAGGGCCCCTACTTTTGTTGGGGGTTTGGGATAACGCCCAATGAGGGAAGCGCTATTTCGACATTCTACTCTACCACCTGCGCGCTTATCGTCTGTCTGGGTAGCCACGGGGGCGCTCTACCTGCCCAGCAATTCGCTGATATTTGGGCGCCCGGGCAGGATCTTACCTCCCCTGAATCTTGGCATGCACCCCTTCTGCAGGCACTTTCGAAATTGCATGCTCTCCTCCAAAAGGATAATGTGTTTGTCAAACGTGGTTTTGAGTCTAATCACGTCCACGTGCCTCTGGTGGTCTTGTGTCCGCTTCCTCCTGTGCAGCCAAGTGCTGGCGCTTGCAATCTTCACCCAACGCTATATCCTTTGATGCTTCCCCAACTTTGTATGCTTTTTTAGAGTACTCATGAGGAGTGCCAGGGTGCAAAAGCTTCGGTTGAGCCGGGCGAAAGGATTGCTAAGTCACCACAACAGCGCACCCTTACTGCTCAAATCATGAGCGTTTGGGCCAAGCACAATGGGGCTCTGGAGTCTGGATCGCATTGGTGTGAAGCGATCAGTAGAGATGTTGGAGTTGCAGCGCGTGCAGCGTTTTCCTGCAAGCCCTACTAACCCCGATCCTTCTGTTTTCGAAGAGCTTTTCCCTGCCACTCAGCCCGCTCTCTCCCAGCCTAACACGCATGTGGAGGAGGAAAAGCAGTGGCGTCTCAACTGGAACCCTCTCGCTTTTGGTTGGACCTTTCAGCGCAAGGGACCTTGACTGGCTCGTGACAACAAATACTCCAAAGTCTATGGCCCCAAGAGGCTTTCGCGCCCGTCATCGTAGGTATGTCAGGTTAGATACATGTTGATTTCCTACGGCTCCTCTGGGTTCTCGCGGACAACCAGACGCGGTCCCATTACGAGTGTATGGGCCTGAAATGAGGCTTTGATTAATGAGGCTTTACCTGAAATGAGGCTTTGATGAGTGAGGCTTTACCTGAAATGAGGCTTTCAAAGCCTCATTTTTTGGGAAGATCTGAAATGAGGCTTTGATGAATGAGGGCCAAGGTTTTCAATTCCAACAAGACATCCATTGGTAGGGTCATTGCCTTCGGCTGGACCACACAATGTCATCTATCTGCGCCAACCTCGCCCGGGTTCGGGTGACCACTCCCGTTGAGGCGGTGCTGGGACGGGTGCTCCTGGTAGTGGTTCACGTGGCAGACGCCAAAGCTCGAGTGAAGTGAACCATTCCGAGGGGGGGGGGGGTTCTGTTACTGTGCTTTCTTTCGCTGGTCTGCGGGTTGTGACCTTGGTGCGGATGGCCGTTTAAATGCGTTTTTGGCTGCTGCCCTTTTGCGTGTTGTGCGCGATGTTGTGCCCATACAAGCTCCTGCTTCTCCTTCTGTGGTTCCTTCTGCTTCTGTTCGTGGCGTTGATACAGGTGTTTCAGACGGTCTCAACGCTGTTGGTGCTGGTCGAGTCGTTGCAAACGCTGCAGCATGTCGTGGCGATTTTGGTTTGGCGCGGCCACCGCGCGCTCTTCTGTGGGTGGATCTGCTGTCTTTCAGGTTATGAGCCTTGGGTTGTCTGGTGTTGTGCCGAGCTCTGTCGTCGATGGCACCCTCGTTTCTTCAAACCACCCTCGCCAGGATCTAGTGCCTAGCCTACTCCACTTTTCCCCCCACCCTAGGCATCTGTGGAGCTTGACAGCTACGATCTCGAAGTCTTTCGGTCTCCTTGTTTTTTGCTCCTCTTGCTGAGGTTTATCTGTAATAAATGCTCTCAAACTTTATAAAACTATCGAATTGTAGTGAGCACTCGAGTGCATAATATAAAAAAACTCGCACGAAAAATGGCGAATATAGATTTCTGTGATGAGTGAGAGCTCCGTGGCCAAGGGCAAGTGCGACCCATGATATTATCCCTGTGTCCTACACGGGACCTCCGATGTTGTCTCGCGACATCATTGTCACTTTGAGATAAGTTTATTCCCATAAACATTGTTCCCTATAAGGGCGCTCCATAATTCGAGTCGCTCCTTACGAGTCACAACCCTAAAGGAGTCACGACCCTCATCTAGTCAGACTCTATCAACCCCGCTGACTCGTATGGAGTATGAGAATCATCTCGAGCCCTGGTCTCCATCATCCCCGCTGATTCTGATACGGAGTATGAGAATGCCACTTTTCCCTATTCTACTGTGCATTTTGTCCATCCTTTGCACTACCATTGTATTGAATATACTTGTCATTTGGTGCAAATTCTCGTAAATAAACGTATAATGGTACATATATACATATTCACCCACATATTGAAATACATGTTTCCTTACTCATTGTGTGATCAGTGTACTTTCACGCTATCCCCTCACTTCATACAATGACTTTAGTTTTCTTCAACACATATACTCTCATTCCAGTATGTTATTCCACCGCAAGCGCGCAGTTTGCTTCATTGACATTCATCATCTGTCTACCCTCTGTACATACACACCATGAGTGTATGTGCGCATATATATATGTATGATGAAATATTCATACATATTCACCCCAGATCTATATATATATATCCATTTCGATCACGCTCGTTTTGAACACCACCTGTGTCCCCAGTTGTGTATATATGTACTTGATCTGACTCGTACACATATACCCACATTCTATTGTCACTCCAAGCGCTGTTTGCGATTACACATTATTCTTACCAATGACTAGTGCATCTGAAAACAGTTTCGCCTATTATGATGTATAAGAATCGCGCTACCTATTTCAAAGTTTATCAAAGATTATTCATTCGCTCAGTACTACTTTACCTATATCATATATATGTGTATATATACACACACATATGAATATACATGTATGTATTCTATCAATTCACCTGTATATTATGACGTACGTGAGTCTATTCGTATACACATGTATATGACTATAGTGTCGCTCAAATGTACATATATATATGTATATATATATATATATGTACATATATATACATATATACATACACACTTACATATACTTATATCTTATGGATACATCGTCCATGCCCAAGATCGCCATGTCCAGCGGCGACCTCCCCGCCATCAGCTGTACGAAGTCTTAGACATGTCTACCGACTGTTCTTCCCGGTATCATCTGAATGATTTCGTACCCATCGGCGTTCTCCATATATATGATGAGTGTTGGTATTACAACGCTGGTCACCGCAACTGTCATAACAAACTGTTTTGCCCAGTCTTTTAATCCCTGGGACTCGTGGCCCGAGCTACCTTTGTTTACATAGGTGCCCGCTATCTCCTTCTCAATCTCCATGTCTGGATATTTTCTGGTTCGCCTGAAGGGTGGTGAGTCGAAATACAGACTTGTATGTGGGCTCGAGTTGTAGATGTCCAATACCAATATGGACATGACTCCCCAAAACGCGATTTCCTATCCCTGTACTTAATATGCAGCTGCGGGTGGCAGGCCCAACACGAAGATGAACACTAACATCTTCGCTGCGCATGTAACAGTCCCTGCGTACCCTGCGCCAGCGAGTGTCATCACAGCTGCCCATCTTAACGAAGACACCACTTCAGTCCCCATGTCTCCCACATATGCCATCAATTGTGCCAGTACCATTATGGACATGGAAAGAAGTCCCATTGCTACACTGAGCCAAGGTAAACAGTTCAGTATTGTGACATCCTGATTAGACCCTCTTCTTGGTCCTCTGCGTGGTCCGCTGTCGTTGTCCTCCAAAGTGTCCACGCCCTCCGGAAACGCCTCGTCGGCCGTCGCACCCTCGGTGATTGCTCCGAATGTTGTACGCTCTCCTAGGCCGAATCCGTTGCCCCTTTCATACTCGTGCACTCCTGCGAATGCTGCTGCAGCTGGCGTGTGTGTGGCCAGCGCCTTCACTGCAGCTTCTTGCACGTTCTCCACGGTCGGCGGCGTTTTGCCTGCCGCGCTTGTGGCCTCCGCCGCCATTGCATTGCCCTCCACTGGCTTTGTGTTGCGAGTCTCCACTGGCTTTTTAAAATTCCCGCCAAAAAATGGGGTGACACCGAAATTGCCGAGTGAGGTCGCTCAGTGCTTGTAATGCGCGCCCGCTATAGATCAGCTGGATTGACTCCGCACCAGCGCGGGTGGACGGATGCTGGCTGACGGCATCACGGCTGTAACTGTGTAATGGACCGCTGTAAATGCAGCTGCTTCTGCACGACTCTTCGCGAAAAGGCACGTTGTATTCTACACCACTGTATTCCTCCTGCCTCTCTCAGCTACGCACGGGGCCATCATGGGCTACA
>Ga0209491_10006448_pt1 | contig 16253 bp, 15 predicted proteins | sample BON02_FD_187213 | JGI IMG/M metagenome (GOLD analysis project Ga0209491, IMG submission 187213) | Freshwater microbial communities from Lake Bonney liftoff mats and glacier meltwater in Antarctica - BON-02 (SPAdes) (version 2) | ecosystem: Environmental > Aquatic > Freshwater > Ice > Glacier...
CGGGTTTTGACCCTCTTCCGCGCAAAATTCGTTGCCGGAGCGCCCGTAAGAAAGCCAAAATACTGAAAATGTCGACATCACGACGGAGATACGTCCAGATACCATGAAATTCAGTTTCGGTATCGCTCCGTTCTAAGGTGCCTTAGACCACTTGTTTTTTCCCCGCACATTCCCAGGATAATTTCCGGTGCAATCTTCGTCGTCATATTCCAATCGGATTATTTCATATCCCAGTCGAAAACTCGTAAGAATGTCTTAACGGTACAAATATGGGTCTTTCTGTGGCAGTAGAGTCAGTAATGGCACTTACAGTACTACAGGAATATGATGAGTAAAATACATTTTGTTACAAATAGTAATTTTCGAATTCCAGCTTCGCACGGTGCACAAAACGCGATGTTCATGTTTTGTGCGTGCTCTTGATGCTTTATGCATCATCTTTATGCATCATCTTTATGCATCATCTTTATGCATCATCTTTATGCATCATCTTTATGCATCATCTTTATGCAATCTCTCACGCCTTTACCTTGACCAAGCAGTAGGATGTGGCGCATAGACTCGCGCGCTATCGGCACAACCTGAGCAAGGAAGGTCAAAGCATCCACCTAGCACACACCCGCATCCTGTCAATTTGTTTTTAATTTATTGAGTTTGGTTTTGACGTGTGAAAACACGTCACATTATAGCAACATCGCCATTTTTGCGAAGTTTTGTGATTGGATGGAGTGGAAGTTGTAAAGAGTTTAGCCTGAAGATTTTTGTGCACGGCTTTGCTTAAGTGCAACGATGAAAGGGCTAGCGGCGGCGATAGACGTACATGCCCCACGAGTCCGACCACGACACCGCCACCTTGTAGACAGCAGCGCGCTCAAACTCGGGCTGCGCGTCGAGGATGCGCGACCACGCTACCACCAGGGCGCCGCTCTTGAGTTCACCAGCCATCTTGCGGTTGAGGACGGCACCCAAGTCGACATCACGGCTGAAGGCCAAGACCAGCACGTGAATGCCTGTCAAGTCGGCCTGCAACGCATCCAAACACTCAAACTGCGTCGCGACACCAATCTCCCCTGATGCGCCTGGAGCACTTGCCGCCTCTACCAACGGAGTATACAAGCTTTGGTTATCGAGGCCGTGCGAGCGCGCAAGCGATTGAGCAATCTGGACCTGCGAGCATAATATCTCCCAGCCGCGCGCACGCACTTGCCAAGTGAGGGCGCCGTAAAAGACATGCCAGCCTATGCTGCTGCCGAGCACGCCATAGAGCTTGCGCGACCGCCGCATCTCCTCAACTCCCTCCACCAGCACCTTGTTGTTAAAGACCTGCAGCCAGCTTTGGTAGAAGGTGGAGCCATACGCAAAGGAATGCTTCATATATCCTGTCACCATCTGCGTCTTGCGCCCGTCCATCTGCCGGTCGCCGATGAATTCCAACGACGTCTCCATCTTTCTCAACTGCACGTGCACACCCCATCATGACTATCATCGCTTGCTACACATCCCCCCTGCTATCCACACACTCGCGCTCAAAACTGCCCACCTCTATCAGAAAAGGGGGGTGGGGGGGGTGGAGTGGGGACAGGCCAACAAGGGAAAAGAGGATAGTGAGAACGGGGCGGTGCAAGGCAAGGTACCTTGGAGACGATAGAGCGTAGCAGACAGATGGATGAGTTGCCAGACCCATTAGTGTGTGCACATGAGTTGCCAGACCCATGAGTGTGTGCACCACCAGACACATGAGTGTGTGCACCACAAGCCTTGTCGAGAAGCACCACCTCATCCTTGACAAATTCTTGGTAATGATGGTTGGTCTCGGTGTTGATGTAGCGGTAGACATAGGACGGATTTAGGCGCTCCACCGCTGCAAACGCGCTGCGGCTTTCTGGGTGCCTTCCCACATGCCGCAACGCAGTGCCCAGATAGAAAAGCACGTCGGGATGGTCGGGCGCCCCAGCAGCAGCGCGCGCAAAGTGCTCTATGGCCACGTGCGGCTGATCGAGGTCGAGCAACATTTTGCCGTAGTTGTAATTGAGTGAGTAATGTGAGCCGTCCTGCCGCAGCCCTTCCTCCAGCACCTTACGTGCCTCCTCCACCTCGCCCACTGCTTCGAGTGCCATGCCTAGGTTGTTGTAGCCACGCGCATCTGCTGGTTCCATCTCTACAACCTTTGCCAGCAGCGGCAGGGCGGCCTTGACTTGATGCCCATTGTACAGCGCCATTGCAAACTCAAAGACTTGTGACACATGCGGCTCGGCGCCTTGTATTGACAGGCCTTTGACATGTTGCGACCAGTAGCCACCTGCTATCTTCCAGCTACGCTGTCGCGCATGCTGTATCGCAGCAGCCCACACGTCATCAACTGGCGCCAGATCCGTGGCCGACTGGAGGTGCTCCACGGCTCGCGGTGTATCTACAAGCCCATCAAGCCTCCAGCCAGGAACGGCCTCGTCAGGCGTGTCGTGCTCCACCGCGCCTCCAGCACGCGCCAAGACCTGCTGGGCCTCGTCGGGGCGATGCGATGCGCGTTCTTGCGCCACTGCATCGTCGGCTGCAGCGCCATTGCCCGAATACTGCGATGGGTTGGAAAAGTCCCGGGCGGCACTGACCAAAGGCGGCGCTGACCTGTGGCGCAAGGCGTAAAAGGCGCGAGTAGTGAGCCCCGTTGGCAGCCATGAGCCGGTCAGGTCTCCCCAGTCATTGCCCTCTACCTCGAGCAGAACACTGGCGACGCGGTCGAAGGCTGACGGAAGTTCGAGGGCCTGAAAGCACGTCGCGCCCGTGGGATAGCGCGCCGCATAGTCGACCACTACCGTCTCGAAACTGTGCACAATCTCCTTAAGCTTTGCGCACGCGGGACGGTTCTCCTCGTCATAATAGTCGAGGCCCATGTACAGGAAGCAGTCCTCGTGCCCAGAGAGCACGTAGTCCTCGAACATCATGGGCAGGTGCCGCACAGTTGACGGCGCCCCGTTGAGAGTGTCGGCCACCATGGGCTTGATGTACGGATCGATGGTGGTGACCGACTGGTGTTGCGAGCGCAGGAACAAGCTTATGGGCGTGCGGTACCCCCCGATCTCGACTATATGCTTGCAGTGACGCAGATGGTGCGCAGCCAGCACGTAGCGTGATTTGAATGCGTCGTGCTCGTAGAAGTTGTGCTCCAAACGGTGCATCTTGGCCCAGCCCTCCAGCACCCGCGAGCAGTTGCCACCGAACCAGCCGTGCTCGCACAGACATACGCCGCCGTCAATGCAGCGTCCGTGCTCCGAGCAATCCCGCAAGCACTCTTCCCCACCGGTAGCTCCGATCAGCGAACATGCCAGTGCGCCCATAAGCAAACACCTGCGCCCCCGCCAGCCGCCGTTCATTTTGGCGAAAAATGGTAGACGTTTGCGTTACTTTAGCTGTTCTTCCCTGCAATGTTGCATGCTCGGAGCCCTCCTCCAAAAATCAAAATTTGTAGTTCCCGCCACCACTGAACCCCAGCATATGCATGGAGCTCATGAAGAGCTCCACTTCTTGAATCTTCAGCCTCTTCAGGAATGGCAAACCTACCAAATCCACACACTTGCCACCACTGTCGCTGCCTCCCCAAAGGTTTGTGTGGATCTTATTTTATTTCACATATGCACACACTCCCCTCCAGGGTCGCGCGCGATACACATCTGCACAAAAAACCAAAACTAATCCTCCACGGTATGCCGCGTTTATGAAAACGTATGTTTTCATCGAACATCGTTGGCAGGTGCCACAACGTGCACTCTGACAACATCTGCTGCCCATTTCCCTCTCTTGCTCACTCTCACTCAAACTTTGCAAGCTTGTATCTGTAATCATTCCTCTCTCTCTCTTTCTCTCTCTCCACAGACAGACACAGCCTGTAGACGCCCGGCGTGATATGGATTGGCGGCGCGGTGTGGTCAGCCTATTGCGTCTTGTATTGCTCCCGCTTACCCTGTCGGTGCACAGCGCCCATGGACCGCTGTCCTCGGGATCGTCTGAGGGCGGGCAGCGGCCGTGGTCATATGGGAGGGTGTGCAGACGCAGCTCCGTGTGTCCACGCCATCTCGCATGCCCACGGCCACTGCGGGGCGGCGATCCCCGCATTTCTGAGATAGATAAAGACAAGTTGTCGCGTGTCAACCACGAAATCAGGTACCCACACCTCTCACTGGCCTGTGCGTGTGCTTGGGGCCACAGCAAATTGCACGACTCCATTTTGGCCAAATGCTTGGGCAAAATGTTGGTGGCATTGGATGGGCGCGGCTGCTAAGGGGTTCATGTGCTGAGGGGTTCATGTGACACTAAGTCGTCGCACTGGTGCTGGCAGCATGGAAATTGCAGACATGGCAATTCGGCGGCGCCGCTTCATCCGCGAGGACACTCAACTGCTCGACTATTTTAAGCCCAAGGAAGTCCACATCAAGGTCAAGACAAAGACGAACCGGCGCACAGGACGCATGACGGAACGTGAGGAGGTCTCATCCGCCTTGACATAGTTAGACACAGTTAAACAGATTTCAAAAGAATTGAAGAGGGTTAAAGAGAGTTAGAAAGAGTCGGACCGAGTTAGATAGAGGTACAGAGCGTGAGAGAGAGTTGTATTGCTCACACATTCAAGCCCCTCGCCGCCGCGCGCTGCTATTAGTCAGCGATAGTGGTTGCCAGGGTTTGGCAGTTAGGGCTGCTTAGTGCTACTGCTCCGTGTCTAGCCTTGATTGCGCTCGCTAGCGGCAGTGCTCAGGTGGGTAATAGCCAGGTGAGTGCTCAAGGCGCACTGGACTGGACCTCGGTTGACCTCGGGCTCCCTGGGTTGACTGTGCAGGACGCCGCACTGCTGCGGCACACAGAAGAGGAGGACGCTGGCACCACCGTGACACAAAAGATGCAACGGATGCTACCCTTGACGACGCAGCCAAGTTTGCTGGAGGGGGGCATGCTACGTGACTACCAGCTGCAGGGCGTCAACTGGCTTGCCTCCCTCTACGTGAATGGTGCTAGCGGCATCCTGGCTGATGAGATGGGTCTAGGCAAAACGGTTCAGACTGTCGCCATGCTGGCCTTGTTAATGGAGTGTGGGGCAGCGGGCCCCTTTCTGATCCTCGCGCCCAAGTCAACGCTGTGCAACTGGGCGAGCGAACTCGCTAAGTGGCTGCCCAACGCCCGCGTCATCTACTTGCAGGGGACTAAGGAGGAACGGCAGGTGATGCTCACTGACATGTTGCACCCTGGCAACTTTGACATCGTCTTGACATCATACGAGATGATGCTGCGCGAGAGCACGGAGCTGATCAAGCGGCACTGGCGCTATGTGGCCATCGATGAGGCTCACCGCATCAAAAACGAAGAGTCGCTTCTGGTATTTGCTTCGTTGCTGTGCACCTCTTTGCTATGCACCTCTTTGTGCACATGTTTGCTTGTCGAGCTCTTGCCTCCTCGCTTGACCACCCCCTTGAGCACCACCGCATCTGGAGCACCGCCAGATCTGGAAGGTGCAAGTCGATAGGCGGATATGACAAGAATATGACAAGATGTCATATCTTGCGGTTTCTTGTGATGTCTTGTGGCATCTTGCGATCTCACAAGAAGAGTTGCCCTTTGCGTCTGGGCCATGTCTTGACACCTGAAGCAGCACCACCACACTACACCTTAAGCAGCACCACCACACCACCACACCACCACAACCACCACACCTCAACCCCCTTTTGCGACCTGTGCCGTGCGCGCTTTGTTTGCATAAGTGAGGGCCGGGGCGCGTCGCATCGGACTGCGTGCTGGACGCAGGTGCTGACACGCAGAATGCTTGTTGGATCAACACAGGCAATGGTGGCGCGGCAGCTGCAGACCAACGGGCGGCTGCTGATAACAGGCACGCCCCTGCAAAACAACTTGCACGAGTTGTGGGCGCTCCTCAACTATGTCTTGCCCGACGAATTCCACTCGCCCGACGACTTTCTCACCTTTTTCACGCAGCAGCCGCAAGGGCAAGACATGGATGGCGTGCATGGCGTGCATGGCGCGGATGGGTTGCCTTCACGCGGGCTGGCGGAGCTGTCGGGGCTGTTATCGCCGCTCATGCTTCGACGCGTCAAACAGGATGTTGAGCGCTCCCTCCTCCCCAAAATCGAGATCAATCTCTACTTGCCGCTTACGAATATGCAGCGAGCTCTGTATGCGTCGATTCTGAAGAAAGACCTGGGTCTTATCTCCGGGAGCGAGGGCGACAAGTCTCGACTCCTCAACATGGTGATGCAGGTTTGGCACCCCCACCCTCCTGCTTCCTCTCTCCCCTCCCTCCCCTGCCCACTCGACTGCGCTGTGGCTGTGGCATGTTTGAACGGGAGGAAAGAGATGGTTGTGGCAGAGATTTGACGTGTCATGTGAGGTGTCATGTGAGGTGTCATGTGAGGTGTGATGGAGGTGTCATGTGGCAGATGCTTTGACGTCAACATTTGACGTGTAATGTCGCAGATGCCTACACCTTTGACGTCTATTCAATGCCCCTCATCTCTACACCTTTCGCCTGTAATGTGGCAGACATAGAGACATTCGACGTGTACCTCTAATGTGTGGGAGACATTCGACGTGTAGCACAAGTGAGAGTGTGTTGCGAGCGTGTCTTGTGTGCTCTGCTGCTGTGTGGGCTGACCTGTGGCTGGCTTCAGTTGCGCAAAGGTTGCAACCATCCGTACCTCTTTCAAGGCATGGAGGTGGGGCCGCCGTACGAGGAGGGAGAGCATCTAATCGAGAACAGTGGCAAGATGCAAGCTCTCGACGCGCTGCTGCTTAAGCTCAAGGCAGCAGGATCACGAGTGCTGATCTTTTCGCAAATGACGCGAATGCTGGACATAATCCAAGACTACTGCGTGTATCGTAATTACACCTTCTGTCGCATCGATGGGCAGACAGTTGGCAGCGACCGCCAGGAGCAGATACAAGACTTTCAGCGGGAGGGGTCGGATAAGTTCATCTTCCTGCTGTCGACACGCGCGGGAGGGCAAGGAGTCAATCTCCAGACTGCTGATAAGGTCGTCCTCTACGACTCTGACTGGAATCCGCAGATGGATGTGCAGGCGATGGATCGGGCGCATCGCATCGGGCAGAAGAAGCAAGTGGTTGTCTACCGTTTCATTCACGAGGCTACAATTGAGGAAAAGGTTGTTGAGCGTGCGCTCAATAAGCTGTGCCTCGATACCCTCCTGATTCGTGAGGGACTTAGCAGCCAAGCCAGGCGGCCAGGTCAAGTCACAGGAAACTTGACCTCTGGGGAGCGTGGGAGCAAGAGGAGTCGAGGGGCGGCCAAGACCGGTCTAGGGAAGCAGGAAATGCTCGAGATGATTCGTTTTGGTGCTGATAATGTCTTCCGGAATGCTTCTACGGGTCCGCCTTGTGATTCGCAGCACCTTTCATCAGGAGGTGCACACATGCCTGGAGCCGTAGATGGTCACCAAGTGGGGGCAGGAGGTGTCCATCTAGACATCGACAAGCTTTTGGAGGAGGGCGCATCACGAACTGCTCAACTTCATGCGACGCTACTCAACAAGGCCTCTGCCCTCTCCACGCTCACCATGTCCTCTGGCAAGTCCACCTCCTGGGACCGCACCAAAGACAGGCTGTACAACAGCTCGCATGGCCTCACGGCCCACTCCCGCAACCAGTCGGATGTCATTGTGCCCAATAGTAGCCAAGGCTCAGGAGTGTGTGGCGACAAAGACTCGCAAGACATGCCCTACTACCTCGATTTAGGCAGACGCAGGCGGACACACGTCTCGGGCTTCTACAACGAGGACGCTGCCTTCCGTCAACACCTCCGCTCCGTTATTGGTACAGACACCGATGCCACCGATGGCGACAGCTGTTTTGAGGACAAACCGCCTGAAGAGCAGCTGAAGTTGCCGCGGTCTTTATTGTGCCCGGCGCTCTTTGACTTCATGCTCCTCGATATCCCGGCTGTTACCGCCCTCTACCACCGCAAAGGAAGTGCATGGCTGGAAGCGCATGGAAGTGCTGTATCAGAGGACCAGGTGCGGCGGTTACACAAGACGTTGCTCGGGTGTGAGCGGTTGCCTAGGGACATTGTCTCTCCTTGCACCACTCCACACACGCCCGACAAGGCCTGGGGTGAGGCTGAGGAGAAAGAGTTGCAGGTTGAATTGGGCGTAGGGTTTGTGGACTGGACACAACGTGATATGATGTCTTTCAAGACTGCTCTCCTAAGACACGGAGGACGGAATGCGCGAGTCTTGCCTCTCCAACGAGCTCTGCCCCACAAAAAACCCTCGGAGGTGGCGCGATACTTTGATGCCTTCTGGGCCCGAGGACCACACTTGCTCCGCTCCTGGCCCACCATCCTGAAGCAACTGGATGAAGCTCGACGGGTGCACGCAAGACAAGTGCATCTACTAGAGGTACTCCACACATGACACATGTATGCATCTACTCCACATACACCACACATGACCACACATGTATCACCACACATGTATCCATCTACTCCACGTACGCCACACATGACCACACATGTATGCATCTACGTGTCTGCATCTCCTGCACGTAGACCACACGTCATGTGTAACACATGTATCCATCTACTCCACATACACCACACATGACACATCTACCCCAGCTACACCCACACTGCCTGCCTCTGCCTTGTTCATCATGATAGAGGGTGTGTGATGCAGTGATATAGTGTGAGTAGATGAGTGTCTAGTGTTTGCTACATGTTATGTGCTACATCATGTGTGCTACATCATGTGTGCTACATCATGTGTGCTCATGTGTGCTACATCATGTGTAGTACATCTTGTGTAGTACATCTTGTGTAGTAGGCTACGTCTTGGACTCGGTGCTGTCTGCTCCAGATTGCCCGTGTGCTCGGCTTCCAGTGGGTGCTTTGCGGAGGTGTCCTAGTTTGACGGTCCTTTTCGGTGGGTGGTGATGTAAGCAGAGGCAGCAGTGGGATAGAAGCTGAGGGAGCAGTCGATAGGGATAGGCATCTAAAGACTCTATATCGCTCTTGAGGGATCTAAAGACTCTATATCCCTCTTGATCCTTTCTTTAGCACACTGACGATATAAAGCGACGTATACTGTGTATACGTCTTGATATCGCACAGCATATAAGCCCTTTACACCCACTTGTCGCACAGCATACAAGCCCTTTACATAGACATACCGCACAGCATACAAGGGCTTTACACCCACTTATTGCACACCATATAAGGCATTTACACCCACATATCGCACATGATACACAAGGCCTTTACACACTCGAAAGCCTTTAAATCCGTCTTTATGTCCCAGACGATAGAGAGGGAGAGTGCTCGAGCAATCAATGTAGAGCAATGTAGAGGCATCAATCTAGAGCGAGAGAGCCAACAATCTAGAGCGATGCCAACCACTATATCCGCGTGCCTATCGACTCCGAGCTTTACCTGCACCTTGTCTGCGAATCTCAATAATGCCGTATTCCTCTCAAATTATATGATTTGCTTCAATATCTTGGTATGGGTTGTGACTTATCCCACCAATCCAAAACTTTCAAAACTCAGAATTCAAAATAATTTTTTTCCTCTTTTAGGGAAAAAGATTTTACGGAAAAAAAGTTTTTGCAAAATACGCTTCGCCCGGCCGAGCGTTTTCCTTGAGTATTTTGCATAGTTGCGTGCCCAAATCAGGCGCACTGGCTCTCAAAGGCGCGGAACGAATTACCCGTTCCTGTTTTCGAGATTCTGGGACAAAATTGGACTGTTCCGAAAATGACAAACTACTCCTGAGCGACTCTGCACAACATCGACCGTGTTGAGGATCCTTTTCGTGACATTGTCATCTGTCATATGCATGCCTAGATGTTTTTACAGAACTAGGGTGTTCTTTATTTCTTTCTGATTGTGAGAGTATTTTTGAGATTCGGTGCAAGGCACGGACGGATGTGGTTGAAGCAGGTAGAAGCATGTAGAAGCAAGTACATGCTTTGCGGTCTGACAGCCAGCCATGTGCACGCAGTTGGTGCGCAGGCGCATGAACAAGGTGGCGACAGGCAGGACTGGTGTGTGGAGCGACAAGGGCGGGACTCGTCTCTTGTGCGACGACTGGCGGTGGAGGCCTGACGTACAGGCATTAATTGTCTTCAAAAAGACCTGTGAACGTTGGCCGTGGTCTACGGCGGAGGACTCGTTTCTTGTGCGACGACTGGCGGTGGAGGCCTGACGTACAGGCATTAATTGTCTTCAAAAAGACCTGTGAACGTTGGCCGTGGTCTACGGCGGAGGACTCGTTTCTTCTTGCAAGTGCTTGCCGTGTGGTAGCAGTCTCGTCTGCAGTCCCGTCTGCTCCTGCGCCAGTGTCGTCTGCTCATGACGCGTGGCAGAGTGCTCCCACTTCAAGTCTTGCCACACCTTTGCCAAATAGTGGGCATGGGGATGCATTCGATGCGCATGGAATGCATGCGTCATTTCCATCTCCCTGCCACCCACTTGCAAAGACAGCGGAGACTGACACAAAGGTGTTTGAGACCAAGGCGACCACCTTTGAGACGCACACACAGAAGACGCAGACAAAGACTGTGGAGGAGGAGGACGACGTCAAGGCAACATGTGCACCCGCTGATGACGCACCCAACACCGCAGAAGCGCCTGTGTGGAGGTCCTCCTCGTCCATGTGTCTAGACTCGCAATTGTTGCCACATCAAGAGCTACCTCATTGGAGGGACATAGCTGCGGAAGGACGAAGTGGAGTAGGCCTCAAGTTTGACTGGTTCTTCAAGTCTCGCTCCAGCCATGATCTCTCTGCCCGGTACTTTGGTGTATTCCCCTACGTATTCCCCTACGTATTCCCCTACTTCCTGGGTGGTGTTGGTACCGTCCTCAACTCCTCGTACTGCTACCCCTCGTGTTGCTACATGCTCTGCTCCCCTAGTTGCACCCCTCCTGTTGCACTGCTGTGGTTGCACTGCTGTGGTTGCACTGCTGTGGTTGCACTGCTGTGGTTGCACTGCTGTGGTTGCACTGCTGTGTAGCTAGACCCGACACTTTGCACTCGGGTTTGTGTGTCTTTGGTGTATCTTGGTCTATGTATGGCTTTGGTGACGAGTGTCGCATGTTAGAGGACGAGTGTCGCATGTTAGAGGTCGCATGTTAGAGGACGAGTGTCGCATGTCCCATGTCCCATGCCCCATCTTCCACACCCACCTGTGGGTGCATGCGCTGGGTGTGGGTTTGGTGCATGTCGAGTGCTTTGGTGCATGTGGGGTGGTTTGGTGAATGTGGAGCGGTTTCAATTTGCACGTCCTGCTGCCTTTGCCCTGTGCACAGGGCAACGTGTGATGCCCCTGTGCTCCGCGGCATCACACCATCTGTACGCGCATTGTGTAGAATAAGTCAGGCGGTGACGAGGGTGGTGTGGTGGGTATGGGGTTTAACAGCTTCAGGTCGCTGGCTCGGTTTATAGAGCGCGATGATGCCGAGGACCACGATTCTGGGCACCACAATACACAGTGGCGGTCAAGAGAGTCAAGGCTTGCAACACATTCAACACATGCAACACATGCAACACATGCAACACGTCTTGACCACGCCCAACACCACAAAGACGATGCCACCTCTCTGGTGGCTCCCCTGTCCCCAACAGTTGCTGCAACCAATACCACGCTCGTGCCTCGACTGGAGGGTGGTGCACCAGCCGTTGAGCAAGCGGTGGTGCAGGTGAAGCAAGGTGGCAAGGTGAAGCAAGGTGGCAAGGTTGAGGTCGACCAAGCGACATGTGCACCTTCATGTGCACCTCAACACACCAAGAGCAAGCGAAGGGATGCACGACACATGACACCAAAGGTACGCAAGGTAGCAGATGAGTCAGACGTATGCGATAAGGCAGACGTATCGCATCAGCCACACAAGCTGCGCAAACAGAGCACTGGCAGGCGAAAAGGCGGTAAGGGTGCGGCCAAAAGCGGTGCAAAGAGGGTGTCGACAGACACACCAGGGCTGTCTCGTCGCAAGCGGCCTAAGCTCGTCAAGTAGCTGCCAAGCAGAGGTGGGCATGGACGAGGGTGGCGAGAGGGCGGCAACTACTGCGTCGTGGAGTGCCCCAGCCATTTGGACCCTTAGTCCCTTGCAGACCTTTGTCTTGAGTCGTGCGCAGACGTTGGTTTTAAGTGCTGCAACCACACACACCCTCACCCAAGTCTCTCCGCCGAGAAAAAGTATATGGATACTCGGCTATTTTTCAAGCGCCATGCTCTTTTTTCTTTTCCAGAGTCACGTCCCTCAAAATGGCCGCGACGCCCATGTCACACTTGCACTTAGCACCACACACACATAGAGTGCCAGGACATGATGTACCTCATCTTGTGTGATGTGACAGAGAGAGTGCACACACACTGCACACACCGGAGGTGTTGCTGTGACACAAAGAGTAGAGCGAGTGACACAGAGAGTGCACCACAGAGTGGTGGGTGTCATACACCTGTCATACACAGGTGCGTGTCATATACACCTGTCATACTCCACTTACGATATGACACCTGTCATACTCCACTTACCAATGTTTAATAGTAATAAAAGACAACCCAGTCAAAACAAGAGTATCCACAAAAGTATCAATAGGTGTATAAACCAAAGTATCAACAAGACTGTCAAGTCTTCAAACTCACACCCTCTATCTTTTTATATATGCACCAGTACAAGACAGCGTGCGTGTGCATGTGCGTGTGTATGCGTGAGAGAGAGACAACAGAGAGAGAGAGAGAGGGGATGAAGCGAAGAGAGGGGATGAAGCGAAGAAGCACAACCCTGGGCCCTCTTTCTCTTTGAGGAAAGAGAGAAAGAGACGGAGAGGGAACAAGACTACTTGAGAAAGGGACTCGGAGACTTTGAAAGGTGAGTGTGCGTCAAAGAGGGCGGCAGAGCGTCACAGACAACCTCTCAAGAGACTATCATTCAAGAACCGATCTCTCTTGAGACTATCTCTCAAGAGACTATCTCTCAACCTTGTAGTCCATGTCCTTACTGATAGACACCACACACCAAACCTTGCACCTCAACCTGCAACTGGTCTCAACCTCCCAAGTCGACAGGCATAGGGATATAGACAGCACACCAAGGCTACATGACACAGCACACCAAGGCTAGATGGCAGAGCACACCAAGGCTACATGCGCTGCCTTTGCTGTCTTGTGCATCGCCTGCCTTTACTGTCTTATGTATATGGGTATTCTTTTAGATGTAGGTTTGTTGTGCTATGTATATCAAAGACGGCAATAAGGTATCAAGACACGGCAATAAGGTAGCCACACGCCAATAGGGTAGGCCATCTATGTTTGGAGTCTTGTTTGTTTCAAGACACCCAAGGTAGCCCCATCTGCGGCAGACCCAGATAGAGAGTCTGCGTATGGCTAGACAGAGTGTGCAACGTGTATGGGTAGACAGAGTGTTGGAGAGTGGTCGACGTGACAAGTATGACACTGTCACACAGTGCTCGAGAGTCGTCCACGTCACCAGTGCAATCTTGCATCATACCCATGCACAATCATGTCTTAAAAAAGACATTTTCTCTCTCAGGCCGTGTGTTTCATCCTTCCAGAGAAAGAGGGACGAAAGAATGTACCAACGTCTGGAATGTAGCAAGGTCTTGTCCCTCGCTGCCTCCCATCGTCTTATCTCTCCAACATCTTTGTCTCTCCCTGCCTCCCTGCCTTCTCTTCGAATCTCCTTCTCTCTGTGTGTGTTATGCGAAGGAAAGAAAGGAGAAAGAGTAGCGTCTCGGGCACACTCTCCTCTACACCACACATCTGGGCCATAATCTCCTCAAGACCAGACGTGACGGCATCCCAACTATAGGGCATACCAACTATACGCCGCCACAGATATCATGCACGCATACCTGCGATAAAGCGCGTCGTTACGCCACCTGCGGGTGTGTGGTGAAAGCACCTGTGGTGTCTTGTGTATATGGGTGGGTATACACATATCTGGCAGCGTGGGTATAGACATATCTGGCAGCCTATCGCTGCCTATCCACCTATCGGTGGCCAGGCGAGGTACCCTTAACTGATCACTTGAGGTACCCTTAACTGATCACTTGAGGTACCCTTAACCCTTATCACAAGCCGCCGAAATCAATCTTGAGCTTGCGGTTGAGAGAGGGAAGTTGCGACGTCTTTATGCCGTCTGGTCGTGATGTTTCTTTGGATCCTGAACGCGTACTGCCTTTGGCTCCGTAGGTGTTGCCCTTCAGTTTCACTATGTCGCCTGAATTCAAGCGCTGGAGCTCTTGAAAGACCTCCTCACCTGCGCCTCCTGTCGACGCTTTGGTGCGTTGTCTGAAGCCCGCTCTTCTTGCACCTGTTGATCCCTCGACAACATTTGTTATGCAACTCTGTTTCTGCATAAACATATGTATGTGCATGTATGCAGGAATGTAGAATGGATAGACCAGATCGTGAAAAAGGAAGCCAGGAGAGGATGAGAAAGGGAAGCAGGAGAGGATGGGAGGGAAAAGGAGGAGGCAGGAAGAAGAAGACGACGTGTCGCATCTATCCGCAGCAGCATATGTGCCATATCTGGGATATGAGGCAAGGGAGGGGGGCATGAACCAGCAGACTTGTAGACAGCATGTACACCGCGATACACCGCCTCTGTCTTGTCAGTCTCTACCGCCTCTTTCTCTTTCTTTGCGCGTACCTGTGTTGAGGTAAGCAAGACACAAGAGTTGGATGAGCGACATGAGCGACACTCATGATGACATGAGCGACACTCATCATCAGGCACATCAGCCACACTGCCCATGAGTGACACCACTGTTGCATGAGCGACGAGCGATGAGGTAGAAGACTCTTGAGGCATGGCGCACACAAAAGACACGTCTTGAACATCTTGTGTCCTGCTCTTGAGGCATGACCCTCTTGAACATCGTGTGTCCTGCTTCCCGTCCTCGTCTGTCTGTCTGTCTGTCGTGCTGCTTACCGTCGTGGTGTGTCTGTCGTGGTGCGCACATGCAGATTGTGAAGCAGATAGAGACACAAGAGAACGCAGATAGAGACACGCGAGAAGGCAGATAGAGACAGGCGAGAAGCCAAGACACGCTCAGCTTTTCAAGCACAAGGCAATTGCAGGTGAGGCAAGGACGCCAACCACGCCAACCACACCAACCAGGGTAAGCGATGAGCTGAGAGCGGCAGCACCATAGAGCGGCACCAACATACATTGACGGTAGAGAAGAGAGGCGAATGAGAGAAGAGAGGCGAATGATGCAGTAGAGAAGAGAGGCGAATGAGAGAAGATGCCGCGACGAGACATGGCAACACATGTTGCATGATGCAAGATGCCGAGACGAGACATGCCAACACATCAACAATAACAACAAAGCGCGCGAGGAGGGGACACGGCAACAACGAACCGAGGCCTGGCGTTGCGCACGTGCTTCTTCGTGCTTGAGAACTGTGTCGACGTTGCTGTGTGATGCATGTTATGTGTGATGCATGTCATGTGCTGTGTGATGCATGTGATGTCACGTTGGTGTTTGATGCGTATCATGTCACGGTATCATGTTTCATGCCCTTCCTGTCACCTTGCTCTTTCACGCCTTTTGGACACATATATGCAATCCTACGGAATGCGTATGGCTATGGACTTGGAGCTTCATCATGTTTCATCCAGTCACGCGTATGATGTGACGTTGGTGTATAAGGGTATGGTATGACGGTGTATCAGGGTATCGTATGACCTTGGTCTATCATGTCACCAAGGCTTTTGCTTGTTGGTCTATCATGTCACGAATGCTTGTTGATGCGCCTTGAGTGCTGCTGCAAGCTGCTGCAAGGTCGCAGTCGATAAGCATACCGATATATCTGCTAGTGTGTGCAGGCAACAAGGTGCTACCACCATCTGGTGCTGCAGCAGGGGCAGTCTATATGAAAGGAGCATTTGAGGCTGTCTATATCAAAGGTGCAATGAGCACAAGTTGCCATCGGGAGCAGTCATTCCAACTTGCACACAAGGCAACAAATAAATAGTCTTTCAAGTGTCATGTACGGGTAGTAGCACCACGACGCAGGCCAAGGCAGGGGACCTTGAGACAGACAAGAAGAAGAAACCTGTCGTGTGGTGCTGCAACAACCTGTCGTGTGGTGCTGCAACAACCTGTCGTGTGGTGCTGCAACAACATGTCGTGTGGTGCTGCAACAACATGTCGTGTGGTGCTGCAACAACATGTCGTGTGGTGCTGCAACAACATGTCGTGTGGTGCTGCAACAAC
>Ga0209491_10006449_pt1 | contig 16251 bp, 17 predicted proteins | sample BON02_FD_187213 | JGI IMG/M metagenome (GOLD analysis project Ga0209491, IMG submission 187213) | Freshwater microbial communities from Lake Bonney liftoff mats and glacier meltwater in Antarctica - BON-02 (SPAdes) (version 2) | ecosystem: Environmental > Aquatic > Freshwater > Ice > Glacier...
TTACCTTGGTTAATTGAGCTTTGGAAACATTACCGTTATTAATTACATCATCCAATTTTTCCTGTGCAATGGCTATGGTCCAAACCCTTCCGCCAAGCGAGGACAAGGACTCACTTACCCCCTCCAAGTCGAGAAGAGTGAATTTATTTTGATTGAGCGCTTCACTTGTTTCATCAAAAAGAAAAACAATTCGCTCATCATTTTTCAACTTCAAGTAGTGCCTTAATTCTTCATTTAGCTTAGTGGAACTGAATTGATCTATCTCTCTCCGAATAGTGGACATCATATTATGATAATCACTATCGGTACCTTCTGAACCCAGAAAAATATTTTTTACAGCCTTCGAATACTCTATTAATCTGGTTTTAAACCCATCCCAATCGGATCCCAGCTTTTCGTAAATAAAGTCCCTTACATCTGTTTTGGATTCATTGATCATCAACTGAAACAGGAAATATCCATGCTCGTTTTGAGGCAAATCGATTGACTTCAGGAAATTTCTAAAAATGGTAAAAGCGATTCCTTTGGATACATCCTGTTTGGCAATATCAAAGCTGACAACACGCGAATTTATTTGATCAAGTCTTCGGATTGAGTTTTTTAATAGAGCCTCATCTTGGACACCTGTAAACCGTTGCAAGATCCTGTCTCTTGCTGGTGTTCCAAGGATGTTAGAATTTTGAATTAAATAGCCTAACAGCTTTGCGAAATAGGACTTTCCAGATCCATAGAATCCCGAGATCCAGACACCGGTCTCAAGAATTCCAGATGAGTATGTCGTGACAAAGTCATCAAATTCTTTTGCCAAGCCTTCTGTCACTATGTAAGACTCTATTTCCAACAGAATCTCTGTTTCAGAAATATTCTCCAAATCGATGACATTCTTAATGTCTACCGTTAAATCAATGGTAAGTATATCCTTAATCTGCATGTCAAAAACCTTTATAAATCAAACACCTGTAACGAGAAGCGGGTCTTTTTGAAAGAAACATAAGCTTTTCTCCCTCTATAGACGCCGGGTAAAGAACTAGTAATGGTAAAAGTGAATCCATTACTAATGGATGTTCCATAATGTGAATATTGTCGATACCGGTACCGTAAAGTACTCCAGCTCTAATCAACACCGGAACCCTTTTTCTTGAGAAAGAAGCTTCTATCTTAGACAAGATCAGCTTAAATAAATCATCCGAATCTTCACCAGCCGGGGCTTTAAAAATTTGCTCTATTGATCCTCTCAAAAGATCGAAAAGTTGGGGAAGTTCATCTTTTTTAGATTCCACAAACTCCAATAAAACCTCATCCAAATTAATCAACTCAAATTTTTCAGGTTCGAAGTTGTTTCGAAGAGACTCAATAAAATCCATTTCCTGAGAAGGTGGACATACTAATAGGATTGAATTTCCTCCATTCGCATTTAAGCGAATCTCAGTGCGGCGCTCGGGATCAACAAGCTCTTTGATTCCAAAGACAAAATAATCAGGCGAATATTGGGTCATTAAAAATAGTATTGATTTCGATCTGGGGTTCAATAGATAATTTTTCCCCAGTGTAGATTACATTAAAAAAACGGACGAATTTCTTCTGAAGCAATCTTTCTATAAAAAATTGCTGCTCCATGAATGAATATTTTATCCATTTACTATTTAAAAGGTTTGATTTAGTTTCGATTTGTGTCAGCCAGAGGATAAAAACCACAAACATCCTATCGGAGAGAAAAGGGTGAATTAGTTGTTTGGTCATCCTCCCCTCCATTAAACCAAATTTCTTTAATAGGGTAAGATATTTTGTTGAAACTTTTTCAAGCGTATAATTTGACCAATTTTTTATCTCTTCAATCCCGGAATCTTTTAAACATGCCATAGGCTCCTTTCCCTTCATCGATATACGACCACTATAATAGGCTGGAAAAAACACGTTTTCATTCAGGTATTCCAACAGAAAATTATTGGAGGAACCGTGCCAAAACAACAGAATCAAATTGTCAGAAGAAAGCCCATCCTTGTAAAGAGATTTTTGGACCAAATTTCTGATCTCGGAACTTCTAAACTTTAGAAAAGTGTCTAATATCGCTCTCTTAAATCTTGAGACTGCCTCTGTTGTTTTGATTGAAGTATAGGTATAGTGGGGTTCTTTTGCTTCATTTTCATCTTGATTTTCCACCTCCCTCATGAAGTGTATGATCAATTCCCAATCGGGCATTCCACCTAAGATGTTGATACTTGAATTTGAGCTCATTCAGTCTTTTTATTTCCTCAAACGAAGTTAGAGGAAATGGAAGTAAGATCTTTTAGTTAATTCTTATTCTTAAAGTAACTCAAAAAAAACAGGAGATTTCGAAAGCTTTCTAGAACGGGGCGAAAGCCCTTTTTTTATACTTCAATGATTTTAGAAGGGTCCTTACGCAGGCAGGCGAAACTGGCCCAAATCACTGCAAACCGACCCCCTAAAAAAATAAACCCCAAATACAGAACGTATAAGGGGTTTATTGTAGCCCCGCTAGGAATCGAACCTAGATCTAGCGTTTAGGAAACGCTTGTTCTATCCATTGAACTACGGGGCCATATTATTTCAAAGATTTAAGAAATTCCTTTCCTATCCCTGATTTTAAGTAAATTTCTCTTGCTCTAGATTTTTCTCGACTATCAACTTCTTCGGTGTAGATTACATTCCAAGGAAGCCATCCCTTTGTTGACCTCGTCTTTCCAGAATTATGCTCTTTTAGCCTTCTGGAGAGATCCTGAGTAAACCACACGTATACCCTGCCGTCCTTTTCACTTTTCAAAGCGTACATAATAAACATATCATATTCATTTGTAGCCCCGCTATGAATCCCTGCCTGCCGGCAAGGCAGGGAACCTAGATCTAGCGTTTAGGAAACGCTTGTTCCCTGTCTACCGCAAGGTAGATATCCGTTGAACTACGGGGCCATATTTATATATATTCTCTTTTAAATATACAATGTACAACTACTGTTTAGAAAACTCCTGTTCTGTCTTTATAAGACTGGCATTATTGATTGAGCGCCCTTGTGAGGCTAACGTTGAACTAAAGACAAGAATGACTGGCACAGTCTATTAATTTTAAATTAGTTAGTAAGTTAAAATAAAACCGCACTCTCACACAAATATTTGCAGGCAACTTGTGGCTTTCCAATCTATTAACGTATCTTTGCACTCCGAAATTAGGATGGACGGGTTCCATCCACTCACTAAATACATTTAAAATTTATGTCAGTAAAAATCAGATTAGCACGAAGAGGTAGAAGAAAATTAGCTATCTACGACGTGGTTGTAGCTGATGCAAGAGCTCCACGTGATGGACGCTTCATCGAAAAAATCGGGTCTTACAACCCAAACACAAATCCTGCTTCAATCAACATCAACAATGAGCGCGCTCTTAAATGGTTGTTGAACGGAGCTCAGCCAACAGATACTGTGAAAGCAATGCTTTCTTACAGAGGTGTCATGCTGAAGAAACACCTTCAAATTGGTGTATTGAAAGGTGCAATCACGCAAGAAGTAGCAGATGCTAAATTCGAAGCGTGGTTGAACGAAAAAGACACAAAAATCGCCGGTAAGTCAGATACAATTAGCAAAGAAAAAGCAGATGTTCGTCAGAAAGCATTGGATGCGGAGACTGCCAAAAATCAGGCTCGTAAGGATGCATTTAAAGCAAAAGAAGATGAGCAAAAAGCACTTCTAGCTGCTGCTGAAGCTGCAAATAATCCTGTTCCTGTGCAAGAAACGGTAGAAGAGGCTCCTGTAGCTGAAGAAACCCCAGCAGTTGAAGTAGCTCCAGTAGTTGAAGAAACTCCTGCGGTAGAAGAGGCTTCAGCGGTGGAAGAAACTCCTGTAGCTGAAGAAACCCCAGCGGTAGATGAGACTCCTGTAGCCGAAGCTCCTGTTGAGGAAGCTCCAGTAGCTGAAGTTCCTTCCGAAGAAGCGCCTACAACTGAAGCTCCTGCGACTGAGACCAAAGCTGAAGATACTCCAGCTGAAGGCGAAGCTCCTAAAGCATAATCAGAAAAATACCCCATGAACAAGGATCAGTGCTTTCAATTAGGCTATGTAGCCAAAGTTCATGGACTTCGTGGAGAAGTGAATATCATGCTGGATGTAGATTTTCCTGAGGATTATGAAGATCTAAAACACGTATTTCTGGCTCAGAAAAACCGATTGGTCCCTTTCTTTTTGGAGCATTTTGTACTCCAACCTGGGAATAAGGCCTTGGCAAAATTTGAGGAGCTGGATTCCATCGAGCTAGTGGAGCAACTTGTAGGATCAGAAGTTTATCTTCCGATCACATCACTTGCTCCTTTGGAAGAAGGACAATACTATTTCCACGATTTGATCGGTTTTGAAGTCTTTGACGAGACCAAAGGGTTGATCGGTCCTGTTCAGATCATTTATGATCTGGAGACTCAAAATCTCCTCGGCGTAACCCACCAAGGTAAAGAAGTGCTAATCCCTATTCAGGATGGTATTATTTCCAAGGTGGATAAGGCAGCTAAAAAAGTTTACTGCCAATTACCCGATGGTTTACTTGAAATCTATTTGGAAGACTAATCCATGCACATTGATATCATCACGGTAGTGCCGGGCTTGTTGGATGGACCTTTTTCACATTCTATTCTGAAAAGAGCAGAGGATAAAGGAATAGCCAGCGTCAAAGTTCACAATCTACGCGATTATGCCACGGGCAAACAAAAGCAAGTCGATGACTACGCATTTGGTGGAGGAGCAGGAATGGTCATGCAAATTGAACCTATTGCTCGCTGCATCGAGGCACTTCAAAAGGAACGTCAATACGATGAAATCATCTATATGACACCTGACGGAGTTACTTTAGATCAGTCCATGGCAAATTCACTTTCGCTACATGACAACCTATTGATCCTTTGCGGTCATTACAAAGGTGTAGATGAGCGAGTGCGTGAGCGGTTCATTACCAAAGAAATCAGCATTGGTGACTTTGTGCTTTCGGGAGGAGAACTTGCTGCTGCTGTAGTGGCAGATGCAATTATTCGATTAATCCCAGGAGTATTAAATGATGAAACCTCTGCGTTGACGGATTCCTTTCAGGATGGGTTATTGGCACCGCCAGTATATACCCGACCATCAGAATATGATGGGATGAAAGTGCCGGAAGTACTGCTTTCAGGACATGAGGCCAAAATAGAACAATGGAGATTTGAAGCATCGGTTCGCCGAACCCGCGAAAGAAGGCCTGACTTACTAACAAGTCAGGAAAGTGGCTCAGGCGATAAAGAATCGACAAGAACGTAATTTAACAAGCCACGCGTTGGCAAAAGCGAAAGCATAAAAACATAAAGCTATGAGCGATCTAATGAAAATAGTAGAAGCGGAATACAGCGAAGCAAGAGCTAAATTCCCTTCATTCAAAGCCGGAGATACCATCAACGTACACGTACGAATCAAAGAAGGTAACAAGGAGCGTGTCCAGCAGTTTCAGGGAACTGTTATACAGCGAAGAAACCCAAACTCTAATGGTGAGACTTTCACTGTACGTAAGATCTCCAACGGGATCGGTGTAGAGCGAATCTTCCCCATCATCTCTCCTGCCATCGAGAAAATCGATCTATTGAGACAAGGAAAAGTAAGAAAAGCTCGTCTGTTCTACCTAAGAGGACGTCAAGGTAAAGCTGCACGTATCAAGGAAAAAATAAGAGTGAGAAAGTAAGATTTCACACGATTGAAATCAAAAAGGAACCTAGCAATGGGTTCCTTTTTTTTGATCTATGCACAGTTTACCCTACAAATCGGAGCTGTTTTTTATCATGCCCGTTGTATCAATTTTAGACAGAATGGCATATCGGTACAGTAATAAACCACACTCTCGCTTTTTCACCTTTGGCTAAGTGATTAATTGTTGAATTGAGTATTCAACAAATTCTTCTAGGCCGATAAAAATCTTACAAACTCTATTTTTTACTGGCACAATAAGAGCAGCTTAGTGTTAAGACAGAAAATCTCATTCAGAGGAAGAAAGATTAGCCAAATCTAACCCCAACAGAGTCCAAACTGCCGTTGGTAAACTTATCCTACCTATACGCTATTCTTCCAAATCCGTAATCAATAGAAGTGACTTCATCGGCTGATATAAAGATCAGCAGCCTATCAAGCCGAAAAAGCAAAACCGAGTGTGGAGAAATCTAAAAAACTCATTTTGATGGCTTTACCTCGAAAAAAGATCAAAGGCAGAAGTTTTGCAGTTTTGGCAAATGACGGAGAGGATGAAAAAACTTTGAATTCTCAGATAGAAGCGTTGAAAAAAACACAGACAGACGATATGGTCCAGTGTTCATTCGAGAACTATCACGGGTAACAATGGTGGGGAAATCAAGGCAGATTGTAGTTTATTGACCATCACATTTATTCTGTTCGATACAGTCTCGATTCCGGAGGGTGAAGAGAGCACCAAGTCCTTCATGGATAACGCTTCGGCAATCCGATTTCTAGAAGAATCATATAAGCAATTCAAGTTCCTTACAAATAACAGGATAGGTAAAAAACTTTGGGAGCAGACTTACACATCCAAAAATCTCAAACCGATGTCCGCATTGTTTGTTCACGTAACGGATAGGATAACCGATTCGGTGGCGAGGCAGGAAATCTGGGATCGAGCAGGGCGAAATCGATTCCTGTTTCATCAATAAATCTTTCAATTCTTATAAGTGGATTGCTACAGAAATTAAAGGCTCCTGAATTTGATACAATCTTCTGAAGAATCGGTTCGCCATTTTTAAAAAACTTGCACTTTATCATTCATCCAAATTCCGGATAGAGGAATAAGCGCAACTACTGATAAAGTGAAAAAGAACCTCGACATGGATTTCTTACTTTAGAAGGCTCACAGGAAATGTTTTTCGCCTCGACTCTGTGTAATGTTTCTATGGTGTATTACTAACTTGGAATTTTTATCCTGATAGTCGAATAGAATCTAGACCATGCAGAAAGTCTATCAAATTGGCCAGAAAATGGATTCCCATCAGAATTAAGTTCTAACTTGATATTCAAAATTTGAGTAAAATAAATCTCAAGAACAATCCATATTATAATCTCAATTTCAGAATATGAATAACCCACCTATTATTTCAGACCCCGCTTTGGAATTGGCAAAAGTAGCCGTATTTGCACTTAAACTGCTATTTGCGTTCTTTACTGGGATAGGTACTTTAGCGGCTATAGGTAGTTACCAAGGTTATATAAATGACTGGAAAATAAAATTCATCTTTTACAATTGGGAATATCAGCCGCAGCCGAATTCAATATTTTGGCATACGTTTATTTTTTCTTTAGTAACTATCATTTGCACAGCAGTCTTTTTTGGCTTAAAGTGGTTGGAGAAAAAGATCAAAATGGCAGCATAATTCCCTTTTCAAGAATCATTTGGTTCTTATTTGATTTTTATGATTTCTAATCCAATTATCAATTCAACCAACTTCTTCCCTTCCCTCACAATTCCGTATCTTTAGAGGCTATTCCAAGAGATGAAAGCCAAAACGTTTTGGCTAAATTTTATACCCTATGACAAAAGAAGTACGCCTACGATTTGCCCCTTCACCGACTGGCCCTTTACATATCGGCGGAGTCCGAACCGCCTTATATAATTATCTTTTTGCCCGAAAAATGGGAGGAAAGTTTCTCCTCCGGATAGAGGATACTGACCAAGCTAGATTTGTCCCCGGAGCTGAAGATTACATCAAAGAATCACTTGACTGGCTCAACATCTCTCCCGACGAAAGTCCATGGAATCCAGGCGATAGCGCACCGTACCGCCAGTCCGAGCGAAAGGCCGACTATATGCAATACGCAATGGATCTGGTAGAAAGAGGGCATGCTTATTATGCTTTTGATACCCCAGAAGAGTTGGACGCGATGCGTGAGAGATTGACAGCTGCCCGAGTAGTGCAGCCACAATACAACAGCATTACGCGTACTCAAATGAAAAACTCCCTTACACTTTCAGCGGATGAGGTAAAGGAAAGATTGGCTTCTGGCGATCCTTATGTGATTCGGGTAAAAATCCCTCGCAAAGAAGAGGTTCGCTTGAATGACCTGATCCGAGGCTGGGTGCTAGTTCATACCTCTACGCTGGATGACAAGGTATTGATGAAGTCCGACGGCATGCCAACTTACCATCTGGCAAATATCGTGGATGATCATCTAATGCGGATCACTCATGTGATTCGTGGCGAGGAGTGGCTTCCATCAGCACCATTGCATGTATTGCTTTATAAGTTTTTTGGCTGGGAAGATACTATGCCTGAGTTTGCTCACTTACCGCTTTTACTCAAGCCTGACGGCAACGGCAAACTTTCCAAGCGGGATGGCGATAAATTGGGCTTTCCGGTTTTTCCACTGAATTGGGAAAATAAAGAAACCGGCGAAACTGCGGCTGGATTTCGTGAGCAAGGTTACTTACCTGAAGCTTTCCTGAATTTCATTGCATTTCTAGGTTGGAACCCCGGGGATGACCGCGAGATTTTCTCCTTGGATGAGTTGGTAGATGCGTTTTCCATTGAGCGGATTGGCAAGTCGGGAACAAAATTCGACATTGCGAAAGCGAAATGGTACAATGAGCAATATTTACGTCACGACTCCTCAGCCGATTTAGCCGATTTCCTAATTGCCGATGCAGCCAAAGAAGGGATCGAAATATCCAAAGATAGAGCAGAAGTAGTTGTGCAACTGACTAAAGATCGAGCCACATTTCCAGCCGACTTATGGAATCAAACCAAATTCATCTTCCTGGATTTGACTCATTTTGATCAAGAGATTGCTGCAAAAAAATGGAATCAAGATGCTATGAAAGTTCTGACCGCCTATGCTGATATTTTAGAAAACCATGAAGTTGCTTTCGGCGCCGGAGATGCGAAAAGCCTGCTGGAATCAACCGCAGAAAAACTTGATATCAAACTTGGTAAAGTGATGCAGGCAGTTCGACTATCAGTGACCGGCTCGGGAGTAGGCCCGGACTTAATGGAAGTTTTCAATATTTTAGGACCCAAAGAAGTAGCTAAACGAATTCGAATTGCGTTAGTTACGTTACTAGTAATCGACTAAACTTATTTAGCCATGGCAAAAAAGAAAAAGACTGTGTTAGATCCTAAAGTCCACGAGGACCTAAAGGGCTTCAAAATGAACATCAATTCCTTCGGTGAAATTTCATCTTCTTTTCCGATCGATAAAATCAACGAATTTCTCAATAAAAATGTCGAAGATAAAAAGTTGAAGGATAGAGATGATGTGGATGAGATCAAATCAAACAAGAAATCAAAATCTTAAAAATTCTAAAATTTTAAGATTTAAAGCTCCTATTTGGGGCTTTTTTTATTAAACTTGAAACTTAATTTTAAGAAAAATCAATATGTCATTCAAGAAAAGATGAGAGTTTCCATTTTTGGTTTTTTACCGGATTTATATCAACACAGAAGAGTTTTGCAACTGCCAAGATTGTGGAAAAACGTAGCTGTAATTCTGTTGCAAATAGCCACATTTTCAGCTTTAAAGTCCCATTCGACTCATTTCTCTTAAATGAATAAAAAATTGAATCTGACTTTATATTTACTAACCTTCGAGAAGTGCAAACCACCAGAATAATGATGCAAAAAATCAGCTTTATTTTTATCCTTCAATTGCTACTTACGGCTCAGATTTTTAGCCAGTCCAGCATTGTCAGTGGCGTAGTCAAAGATGTGGAAACAGGAGAAACGCTTCCATATTGCAATGTATTTATCAATAATACGACTATCTCCACCGTGACAGATCTCGATGGGAAATACTCAATCGCAGGATTAGAGCAGGGGCCTGTTGAGGTCGGTTTCTCATATTTGGGCTATGAGGCGGAGACCAAAAAAGTGACTCTCAATCCGGGAGGAACCACTACAGTCAACTTGAGTATGAAGCCCTATGCTCAAGACCTTTCCGATGTAGAAGTTAAAGCATCAAGAGATAAAGCCTGGGAGCGGGATCTTCGGAAATTTCAGAATCTATTTCTCGGAAACGATGAGGTTGCCGCTCTATCGACTATCGAGAATCCTTGGGTGGTTGACTTTGCCGAAGGCGAAAATAAAAACTCTTTTCTCGCCTCAGCATATGCCCCAATCGAAATCGTAAACAATTACTTAGGCTACAAAATCAATTTTGACCTCCGAGAATTTTTCAATTCGCCCATCAACTATCGAATCGTAGGTGCGGCAAGATTTGAAGAAATGGAACCCACCTCAGAAACCCAGCGTGCAGGTTGGGAGGAAAATCGGGCCTTGGTCTATCAAAAATCTCCTATGAATATGTTTAGGGGAATGATCAGCCGAAGTCAGGAAAAGGAGGGTTTTTACCTCTATGGAGACAAGCCAGGCGGATCTCCGAGTATGAATATGCGAACCGATGTATTCGCCAATGAGTTGGGCAAGTCGGTGGTCGAATACAAACCTGAAAACTTGATTACGCCAGCTGACAAACCTGGTGAATACCTGATCAGTATGAAAGGCCGAATCGAGATTCACTATCAAAAAGGCTACTCTCAGGTCAATACCTATGTGGACGCGCCCTACCCGGTGTCATGGCTGGAAGTAAATAAGGGAATCGTCCGCGTCCGCAAAAATGGAATGGTACTCAATCCGCAAGATCTCGTCTTCTCAGGAGATATGGATCGAAAACGAATCTCCACACTATTACCTTTAGACTACGATGCCGAAAAGGCCATTCAGCTCCAAAATCTCGAGCAAACGGCTGCCAATTTCCAAGAAAAAATCTTTATCCATACCGATAAGCCATACTATTATGCCGGCGACCAACTTTTCTTCAAAGCCTATTTCAACTATGGAAATCCATATCTTAGAGATGAACTGAGTTCTGTTCTCCACGTGGAATTGATCAACAGCGAGCGGGATTTTGTCTTGGAGAAAAAATTCAAAATAGTAAATGGAATCGTCGTGGGTGACTTCAGATTGCCGGACAGTCTCAGTCAGGAAAAGTACTTTTTGAGAGCCTACACTAATTGGAACCGAAATTATGGACCAAATCACTATTTCACTGCTGGGCTTCGTGTGCTGACTTCTATCCAGCGTGTGTTGGAAAATGAGAAAGCAGTGTTTGAGAATTCAGATCGTGTAAAAATCAGTTCTGATAAACGTCAATATGGCTCGCGAGAAAAAGTAACACTAACCATTCAAACCAGCAATGAACGGAATCTACCTGTTCAGGCAACTCTGTCGGTTTCAGTTTTGGACGAAAATCAGATTGTCCCGATTAAGGAAACCAAGTCGATACAAAAAGAACTGACTCTGAATCAAATAGCTGAATCGATGGGATTGGATCGCTTTTCCTACGAAGTAGAAAAAAACCTAATTCAAAAAGGTATCATCTACGATGAAAAAGACAAGCCCACTACCGGCCAAGTGGTGATTTTTGTCAACGATTTTGAAGGAATGCTGGAGATGGAAGCAGATCGCGATGGCCAGTTTGCGATGGAAGAAATGGAATTTTATGGCAAAATGGATCTAGCAGTGCAGGCTACCGATCGTAAAGGCAAACCAGCGGCAAGAGTTGAATTGCAGCAACCACTCAAAGCGCCAGTCGCTTTGCCCGCTGACGCTTATTTCCCAGAGGTAAAAACAGTTTCGGAGCCCATTCGAATGGTGGAGCCCGAGCCCGATTACCAAGAATTAGACTCAATCATCGTGGAGGATAAGGGCGCACCGAAAACACCTAAAGCTATCTATGGCACTCCTAGCTATATCGTCACTGGCGATAAAATTCTTGCTACAGGAAGTACAACCGATCTGGTAAACAGCCTCGCTGGAAATGTGCCTGGTATGCGAGTGACCGTGGAAGGCTCAACAGGAAGACAGCAAATCCGGATCAGATCGGGTTCCACTTCTGTCTCTGGCAGTATGGAGCCGATTGTGATGGTCAACGGAAATATATTGGCAAGTACAGGAAGTACTACTGCTGCTGATAATCTTAAAAACATCAATCCATTTGATGTAGAGCGAGTGGAGATCGTGTCACGCACCGTTTCCATGCTCGGAGATGATGGACGAAATGGAGTCATCGCAGTCTATTTGAAGACCTTTGATCCAAGTATTTCCCAAGCCCAAGGCGGAAGATCTACAGGCTTTAAAGAATTTCAGATTGAAGGCTATCAACCAAGTAGCCCCTTTTTCCAGATGGATTATTCACAGGAGCCAGACCAGAACTTGAAAGATCTTCGGCAGACCTTGTACTGGAATCCTTATTTAGTAACTGACGACTCGGGTAATCTGACTCTTTCATTCTATACCAATGAAATTGCTGGACCGATGACAATCCATGTTCGAGGATTGGGACTTGACGGACTTCCGGTATCAGGGAGCATCACTATCAATTCAAAATAGGATTTGCCCACATTTTAATTGCTATTTTTGAAGATGCGCTTCATTTGTATTACACTTCTTTTTTTGGGTTTTGGTGCTGAGAGCTTTGGTCAGACTAGCGTAGGAATCAGAGGCGGATACACAACCTCATCTTACAGCTATCGGACTACTCTCGGATCCAGAGCCGAGTCAGCTCCGGGGATCGGAAGACCAACTTTTGCTTTGGTATTTGAGCATTTCAGTGCCAAAAATGCAGGCCTTGAAGCTAATATTCAGTTGATCTCCATAGGATTTGCCGAGCCAAATGGAGAGACCGCACCAATTTTAACCAACGAGACAGAATTTAATTATCTAAAGATGCCTTTGCTATCAAGTTTTTTTCTGGGAAAATCCGGGAGATTTCAGATCAAAGTCGGGCCTCATTTTGGATACTTACTAAATGCGAAGGACGTTAGGCGAGAATTTGAAAATAGTAGCTCAGAGAATCTTCCGTCTTTTGGAGGGGAAGACGATAAGCCAAAAAAAATAATGTATGGACTGACAGCTGGAGCTGGAATTTCCAAACTTTTTGGGAAAAGTACGCTTGCCGTCGAAGTACGTTTTGCGTATGACTTCACCAATCCTGAGAATTTGGATCGAGTATTTGAGATCAGTTCCACCAATTTGGAATTTACGTTGGCCTACCTTTTTCAGATCAAGGAATTGAAAAAGAAAGATTGAGATAGTAAGCAGGGTATAGTAGGCAGTAGACAGTCCTCAGTGGGCATCCACAAGAGCCGTGGACATCGGACATCAGCCACCCGATATCAAACACTGGACTTTTTTTAAACACTTGTCCTATATATTGCTATTTCTCCGACTTATCCATGTAAATGAATCGCAAGTCACTCGAACATCTCCTTCATTCCCATCATCGGGAGGCCTTTATCTGGTCACGGCAATGTTGCGGCTTTGATTCTGACTTGGCAAAGGACGTACTCCAATTGACGTACTTGAAGATTCTGGAAGGGAAAGCCAAACTAAATGATGCTTCCAAGGCCAAACCTTAGTTGTTTTCCATTATCCGATATACCGCTATTGATGAGCTGCGCAAAGCTGGAAAGTTGATCGCATTGGATGAAAATCAAGAGCTAATTGACCTCCCGGAGGAAGTGGATTACACGGATTACGACGCGATCATCAAGTTGCTTCCGAGCATGCAGCAGCAGGTAATCCTGATGGTTTTTTACCATCAGATGACTGTCGAGCAAAGTGCAGAAGTGCTGCAAATCCAACTCGGAACCGCCCGAACGCACTACGCCAGAGGGAAGAAAAAATTGAAAGAATTGATCCTTAAATCCCAAACTGAAGCGAACCATGGAAAATAACGAATTGATCGAAAGCTTCTTTGAAGACATGCGAAAAGCCGACCAAAATTTGGACGTGCCGCCCTTTCCAGAAACCAAGACTAGAAAAACAAATTGGTTTATTCCGGTTGGAGTGGCTGCCAGCTTGATGTTAGCAGGATTTCTATTCTTCGAAAAAGAAACTGAAATTAAAACTCCTGCTGAAGTCATCATCATCACATTGGAGCAAGGCCCAAATCATGAGCAGCAATTCAAAATCGAAGAATCCACTTATCTCGAAACTTGGGAGTCCAGCACTTCCTCTTTATTAACCGAATTCTAAACCAACTATTTATGAAAAATCTATTCGTCATCTTTCTTGTCCTTTTAGCCGGGATAGCTCAAGGTCAGGATATCTTCCAAAAGAATCTCTATTCTGCAGATCGGGTCTTGGAGAATCGTGAAAAATTAGACCTCACCGACGCCCAAGCCGCAAAAATCAAGAAAATCCACGCGGACAACGCTGGCGAATTCAGCACCTTGAAGTGGGACTTGGATGCAGCAACTGCTCGATTAAAATCCATGCTGGAGGAATCCAAAATCGACCCCACCCTAGTCAATAAGCAAATGGATGAAGTGCTCCGATTGGAAAGCTTGCTCAAAAAAAAGCAACTCAATACACTTGTATCTATCAAAAATGAGCTGACCAGCCCGCAGCAAAAGTTGCTGGAGTATAAAAGTCAATGGACAATTGTTGGTGAAAATGTGAAATTCCAAGAAAGGATGAGTTCCGAAATCAGACCTAGTAATATAAGAATAGGGATACCGGATAATTCTACGAAGGGCTTTACTTCAACCTTTGAAAAAGATAGAGTAGTTTCTGGAACTGGTGCTTACAGCCCAAACATTAAATTTGAAGTAGAAAATGGTAATCCTAATAATACGCCACTTTACATTCTTTCCACACCAGATGGAGAAAAAGAATTACCTGGATTTGAGAACATAAAGCCTGAAGATATTGAGAGTATCAGCGTATTAAAGGATAAAAGTGCCACTTAAAAATATGGTGAGAAAGGCAAAAACGGTGTCATCATCATCACGCTAAAAAAAAATAGTAAATACTATTTCCAGAAAAAATGATTATGGTTTTAAATCTATATGTATATCCGCCATTGCACCAGTAGCCTTATTTTCTTTGCTTATTGGGACAGAAGACGCTTGCCTGCCGTAGGCAGGGAAGACCAAAACGCCCAAATATCAATTTGGTATCAATTATATTCTTGTCTTTTTTGCTTATTGACAAAGTAGCGGATAATCATATAAATCAATAAAAGGAAGCCCAAATGGGCTTCCTTTTTTGATTAGTTTGATTTCATCCTAGTGGGGTTCATTCTGGTCGGAAAAAAATCTACAACGAACACCTTTTTTGGCAATTCATCTATGAAAAACAAGATCTTAAGTTCAAATCTATCACTAGCCCGATAGAGCAGAAATCGTAGCGCTTTGGAGCTCTTTATGAACATCGGCTCCCTTGAACATCGGTGTGGCTGATACTGAAGAGATTCCACACTTTTAAAAATCTCAACATCAATCTCGAAAACTCTCCTAGGGCTAAAGTTTGAATTTAAGTAAGGATAGACATCATCCTGATATCTCAAGATTGAGGATCTAGTAAGAACTATTTCAAACCTTTCTCCTTGAACCATACTTCATTCATTTGCTTAAATTCTACCAAAGAATGAACCTTTCCCTCTTTAATATCCTCCAAAGATTCCTTCAATCTTGCCTCCATTTCCTCTTGGATGATCAAATCCTCTATTTTTTCTAGCATCGCTGTTTCATTAATCTTCATGACTCGTTGGATAAGATTCAGCTTCAGTTTTTCTCTATTCATAGGAATTGCATTTAAAATTGAGAACTATTCGAAATTACGCTTTTTTTTAAAAATCTGTTTCATTCCAAAAACCTCCAACTCGCCCGATGATCTTTCTTTAGCGGATTTCCAGTGACTTTGGCTCGGAGGATTTCGATCGGCATGGTATTCTGCATCAGAATCAAATCATGAAATTCCTTCTCTCCCATTTTCCCAGAATTCACCATCTCTTCCCGCAAAGCATAGATTTCCAAAGCTCCAATCATATAAGCAATCTGATAAAGTGGCCCGTAGCTTCCTTCAAAAGAGCGGCGAACTTCCGCTTCAGCATTTGCCGGCTCATGCCCTACTTTATCCACCAGCAAATCGATGCATTCCTGTGGAGTCATATTCCCCAAGTGGTAATTCAAAGAAAAGATGATTCGTGCACATCGGTGCATTCTCCAGAACAACATTCCCACTTTATCCTTGGCATCTCTTGGAAAATCTCGATCCCACAACAAAAACTCCCAATATAATGCCCAGCCCTCCGTCCAAAATGGCGTGCAGAAGATCCGACGGTGAGTCATGTAGCGTTGATTCATAAACTGCTGCAAATGATGTCCGGGGATCAATTCATGCTGCACGGTTGCCCGAGAGAAATGTGGATTATTACCTCGCATGGACATCATCTT
>Ga0209491_10006454_pt1 | contig 16237 bp, 17 predicted proteins | sample BON02_FD_187213 | JGI IMG/M metagenome (GOLD analysis project Ga0209491, IMG submission 187213) | Freshwater microbial communities from Lake Bonney liftoff mats and glacier meltwater in Antarctica - BON-02 (SPAdes) (version 2) | ecosystem: Environmental > Aquatic > Freshwater > Ice > Glacier...
GATTTCACCACAAAAAGTATTGGTGTTAGAGAGGGACTTATTTTCTGGGTAAAGTGAGCTTTTTAATGTAAACATTGGGGTAGAAACATGTTTTTTACTTCTTTCTAAAAACTTTCGGACGCTAGTGTAAATAAATATGAAAACGTTAGAAAACAAAGTTGCAATTATTACAGGAGCAGCGTCAGGAATCGGCAAAGCAACAGCACTTTTATTCGCAAGAGAAGGCGCAAAAGTTGTGGTAAGCGACATTAATGAAGAAGAAGGAAAAGAAGTTGTAAAAGCTATCGAAAAAGAAGGCGGTATAGCACTATTTATAAAAGCAGACACTAGCAATCTGGAAGCTGTAGAAAATTTAGCAAAGCAAACAGTAGCAAAATTTGGCGGATTACATATTGCAGTAAATAATGCTGGTATTGGAGGCGTTCAAAAAACAGTTGCAGATTATCCGTTAGACGAGTGGAAAAAGGTGTTAGATATTAATTTATCAGGTGTTTTTTATGGTGTTAAATACCAAATTCCAGCAATGAAAAAAAGTGGTTCTGGAAGCATAATTAATATGGCATCTATTCTTAGTCAAGCTGGTTTTGGACAATCTGTTGCCTATGTTGCCGCAAAACATGCAGTTATTGGTTTAACAAAAACAGCAGCAATAGATCATGCTAAAGATAATATACGTGTAAACGCAGTTGGCCCAGGGTTTGTTTATACTGGTTTAGTAAATGAGGATGAAATGGGAAAAGAAGGTATTAAAGATTTAGAAGCGAAACACCCAATAGGAAGATTAGGAAAGCCAGAAGAAATTGCAGAAATGTGTTTGTTTTTAGCTTCGGATAAATCGTCTTTTTCAACAGGAGATTATTATCCAGTAGATGGTGGTTATTTGGCTGTTTAAGATTAGAATTAATTATAAAATACAATCTTTATTTAATGAAAATATTCAATTGAAAAAATTGAATACGTCAATAAATTTATCTTTAAGGCGCACAAAATACATCAAAAATCCTTATTTTGCAGTAGGGAACAAATTACTTATCTATTTTAGTAATTATAATAACTAAATAAAAATCTAAAAACAATAAATCATGAAAACAAATATTGGAATTTCAGAAGCAAACAGAGAAAAAACGTCAGATGTTCTTGCTAAATTATTAGCAGATGAATTCGTGTTATACACAAAAACATTAAAAGCACATTGGAATTTAGAAGGACACGATTTCCACACAAAACACGTGTTTTTTGAAGAGCATTATAACGCAATAAAAACATTTACGGATAGCGTTGCAGAGCGTATCAGAAAAATTGGGCATTATGCACCAGGTACTTTAAAGGAATTTTTAGATTTAACACATCTTACAGAAAAGTATGATGGAAGCAACACAAGTCACGATTATACCGTAGCTTTATTGGTAGATCACGATGCAATTATTCAATATATTCGTGAAAATATCTCAAAAGTAGGTGAAGAGTATAAAGATGTTGGTACAGAAGATTTCTTAACAGGATTAATGCAAGAGCACGAAGAAATGGCATGGATGTTAAGAGCTACAGTTGCAAAATAATTGTTGATTAATTTTTTTACTATATTAGCTATTCAATTTTTACATAGAGAATGTAAAATTGCAAACTCGAAAGTATGATTGAAGAGAAAAATCAAGAAGACCACCAAAAAATGTTGGAGAAAAAATCCAACGAAGTTGAAAAAGAACACAATCATAGCGATATTTTAAGCAATGTTATTCATGAAGGTGAAGCAATGTTTAAAATCAAAAACAAAGCTGTTTTTCTAAGTTCAACAATTGCGGGTCTAGAAATTGGTTTTAGCTACCTTCTAGTTCTTACTCTTTACGCTTTACTTGGCGGAACCCTTGAAGAAAATACAGTAATAAAATTATTCGCTTTTGTTTATCCGGTAGGTTTTATCCTTGTAATTTTAGGAAAATCTGTTTTGTTTACAGAGCAAACATCATTACTGGCACTGCCAGTTTTAAATGGACAGAGATCCATATTCGAAATGTTACGAATATGGATCTTTGTTATTTTAGGAAATATAATTGGCGGAATTCTTTTCGCACTATTTATTAGTGTTCTTGGTCCAAAACTGCATTTATTTACCACAGAAACGATGGTTGCAGTTGGTACACATGTTTTAAATTACCAATCTTGGGTGCTTTTTGCAAGTGCAATTACCGCAGGTTGGTTAATGGGTCTTTTAACATGGTTATTAAATAGCACAAGTAATTCTTTATCTCGTATTGTTATTATTTTTCTGATAACTGCTGTTATTGGATTTTTAGGTTTACATCATAGTATTGTTGGAAATATTGAAGTTTTTGGCGCTTTTATTTATGCTGATGAAATATCGATTTGGAATTATTTACAGTTTCTAATCATTGCATTGTTGGGAAATGGAGTTGGTGGCGCAATAGTAGTTGGGCTTTTTAAATACAGAATTTTCGAATCGAATTATTCAAGTAAAGAATAATAGATTTTACTTCTCAATTTCCTTTCTTATTTTTGAAAGAGTTTATAAAAAGTCACTGTTGTCTGATTAAAACTATTTACTGAATCTAGTTCAGCACAAGTTAATTTCGATAACATCAATAAATAGTAGAGTTTAACGTCGTTTTTAAAAGTTAGCTTGAAGTTGGAGTTAACTTTAAAAAGATAAATAAATGCAATTTCTATTTTAAAACACATCTGTTTTTCAGATAGTTAGAATCAAGTCTTGATTCTTTTGTCGGACAATAATGATAAAAAGTATTAAAATAATATTTTAAAAACAGAATATGAGTAGTTTTTTTGAAACATACAAAGTACTATTAGTATATGTTAGTACCGTTATTATTAGTATGGTTGTGCTTTATTTTCTTACCCGATTTTTACATCAATGGTTATTAAAAAAAGAGCAAAAAAGATTTCCTGGAGAAAAGTCAACTTCAATAAACTTGATAAGAACCGTTTTAAATACACTTTGGCTTGTATTAGGAATTATTGCATTAAGCTTTATTTTTGTTGATGAAGCGAGTTACGCAGGTTTAAAAGCAGATTTTAAATTAGTACTTTATCTCGGGATTTTATCCATGATCACTATAATTGCAGCAACTACTGCAAATATGTGGTTTAAGAGAAGTGTTAGAGAAAAAATAGAAAATAATGAAGACCCTACAAATTATAAATTTTTAAGATATGTTGTTGTCTTTGCCATTTGTTTTACGGGGATTCTTTTTGGTTTATTAGCATTTCCTTTACTAAAAGGTGTTGCTCAAACTGCTTTAGGTGGTGCAGGAGTTTTGGCATTAATTGCAGGTTTTGCTTCTCAAGAAGCCTTGGCAAATTTAGTTGCTGGTGTATTTATTATTTCTTTTAAACCCTTTAGAATTGGCGATGTAATTGAAATTACAGATACTATGGTTGGTACTGTTTCAGACATTACGTTACGTCATACAGTGATAAGAAATTTTGAAAATAAAATGATTATTATTCCCAATTCTGTCATTAATAAAGAACGTTTAATCAACTATAATTTAGGCGATTTAAAGAATTGCGAATTTGTAGTAATGAATATTTCTTACGGCAGCGATGTTAAACTTGCTAAAAAAATTATGCAAGAAGAGTGTGAGAAACATCCTTTAATTATAGACAATCGTACTTTGTTAGAAAAAAAAGAAGAAAAACCAATTGTAAGAACAGCACTGACCAAAATTAACGATTCTACAATGACCGTAAGAGCTTGGGCTTGGTCAGAAAGTTATAGCGATTCTTTTGCTTTGTCTTGTGATGTTAATGAAACCATCAAAGAACGTTTTGATGCTGTTGGAATTGATTTGGCGTATCCTACAAGAACTATTATTATTGAGAAAGATAGTAATTAGTGAAAATTTTATATAAGAAGACATTATTGTCCGACAAAAGAATCAAGACCGTTTACTGAATCTAGTTCAACACAAGTCACTTTTAGAATCAACCTGCTTGCCGGCAGGCAGGGAAACAAGACTTGATTATAACTGTCTGAAAAATGGCGGTTTTTTAAAAATAGAAATTGCATTTATTTGTCTTTTTAAAGTGAATTCCATATTCAAGCTACTATTTATAAACAACGTTAAACTGCACTATTTATTGATATTACTGAAATTAACTTGTGCTGAACTAGATTCAGTAAATAGTTTTAATCGGACAACAATGAATTTTAATATCTAAAAATTCGTTCAGAAACCCTGTTTTTTCTAGCGCTCTATTAGCACGATATATACACCACATTAATACCAGCAAATCACGCTCCATATCTCTGCCTAAACTATACTTGTATTCTTTGGGAAAATTTTTAGTACTCACAAAAATTTCTAAAACTAATTTATATGGTTCTCTATATACGTGTAACTCGGTATGTAATGCCATTTTTTTAAATCGGTTGCTACGCAACCTTTATTTTAATTGTTAAATAATTTAACTAATTAAAAAGCTCGGACTGCACGCACATTGCCAGTGACGCTTTTAGGGGATTCCATGCTATCACCACCACGGGTGAAATTCTTTATCCACGCGGTATTGTTAGATGACTCCGTAGAACTCCAGTAGTAACTCGGGTAAACCATAGACAATGGAAAAAATCCAGAAACCTTATTTAATGTATTTTGATTTAAATATAGTTGGTTTAACTCAAATTTACTAGGCAAATACCAATCGCCATAGGTAATCCCACTTTCTGTAATTTGTAATTCATTACAAAGGCGAGCTGCATACGTAGCTCCATTATCTCCAATGGCAATTTGAGCGGCAATTATTATTGAAGTATTGGCTTTTCCTGCATAGATTCCATCACCCTTAGCTTGTGTAGAACCATTTGTTCCTGCATACCATCGTAAACCTGTACTTTGGTTTGTTTTTGCAACAACTAAACCGTGTTGCCCAGTTGCATCTACCCAAAACACAACACCTCCTTGGGCATCATCGCCTATACTATAAGACGTTACACCAACCTTCGCGGTGTTTGCTGTAATAGCATCTGATTGTGAACTCGTAATTCCTGTTTTAGCTGTGTTTGCTGTAATAGCATCTGATTGATCTGAAGTAATTACCGTCTTTGCTGTGTTTGCTGTAATAGCATCTGATTGTCCTGAAGTAATTCCTGTTTTAGCTGTGTTTGTTTTAATGGCTGATGTTTGTCCTGAAGTAATTCCTGTCTTCGCTGTGTTTGCTGTAATAGCATCTGATTGTCCTGAAGTAACTCCTGTTTTAGCTGTATTCGCTGTAATAGCATCTGATTGTGAACTCGTAATTCCTGCTTTAGCTGTGTTTGTTTTAATGGCAGATGTTTGTCCTGAAGTAATTCCTGTCTTTGCTGTGTTTGCTGTAATAGCATCTGATTGTCCTGAAGTAATTCCTGCTTTAGCTGTGTTTGTTTTAATAGCATCTGATTGTCCTGAAGTAATTACCGTCTTTGCTGTGTTTGCTGTAATAGCATCTGATTGCCCTGAAGTAATTCCTGTCTTTGCGGTGTTTGCTGTAATAGCATCTGATTGTCCTGAAGTAATTCCTGTCTTTGCGGTGTTTGCTGTAATAGCAGTTGTCTGACTCGAGGTAAGACCTACTTTAGCTGTGTTTATTGCTATACTTAAAGTATTATCAGTAATTAACTGTTGTGTTTGCGCATTTACTGGTTGCGGCATATAGGTAAGATTTTGCTCACTTAAAGGTGAATAATTAGTACCTCCTTTAAAATCAATGGCAACTTTTAATTTCTTAACAGCCCCACCCCAAACAATGTCTAAAAAACTGCTGTAGCTGCTGTTTCCAGATCCTATTAACAGGTTTATCATTCCATATCTGCCTGTGCTTGTGCTATGACTTTCCTGATATTCTTCATTTCCCGAAGCATCTGTTATCGTAAATTGAATCCCAACACTTGTGTTTGCTAAAATATTATTTTGCACATCTACCCCTGGTATTTGTTCTGCTTCCGGGTTTAAAATAACCGCTTGATAACTAATTCCTTGATTTTGCGAATACCCTTGGAGTACTGTAATTAATAGTAGTAATCTTTTCATAATAGTATAATTTATTTTTTTAGTTGTGAGTTGTTTCTTGAGTCTATTTTTTAGAAATAGTAATAAGCAAACCAAAACTTACATTATCGCTTACATATCTTAATACTTCCTGATTTGAAGTTACAGATGTTCCTTCTTTTAACGTTAAACTTCTGCCGTGCATGTATTGTGCATAAAATGAGAGATTGCTTGATATTGGATGTGAAAACCCAAAACCTGCTCTAAAATCAAATACGGTTTTATCAAAATTATCCTGGCTTTTCAAATCAATCACCCTATTGTTGATGGTTTGTGTGCCTTGCAATAAAAACGCCATGGATGGGGTTCCTTTTACATAAAATGTGGTTTCCTTAATTTTAAACAGTTCGTAATCTAATCCTGTATTAAACTCTACATAGTTAATGTCCCACTCCATATAATTACCTACAGTATCATCACTTCCAATTGCGCCGTAACCCGCATAACTTGTTCCTAATAATATATGGAGGTTTTCCATAAAGATTTGATTCCTGTACCCTAAAGTCATAAAACTGTGAGGTGTCGCTTGTAAGTTGTCAAGACGCTCTCCCTGTGAGTTCTTGTAATCAAAAGAGGATATTGTTTTTCCGCCTTCAATATAAATCTGCTGTGAGAATGTAGTCGTTGCTACTAGTACGAAGAGCGCTAAAGTAATTTTTTTCATGGGTCTAATTTTTTTCATGGGTAATTGATTAGTTAGTCTTTATAATTGTGATTTTTATAGCTGCCAGGAAAAGCTTACTTTTTAATAATATTCTTAATGAATTGTTTATTGTTTGCGGTTACTTTTAAAATGTGACCTGCGATCGAAAGGTTCTTAAATTGCATCTTTAAGTTTTGGGTTGCTGTATAGTTTTTTGAAAAAACCAATCTTCCCAACAGATCAAAAACAGCCACCTCAATATTTCCTTCAATTTTTTCTGTGAATGCCAACGTAACACCTTCTATAAAAGGGTTTGGATAAAAGGTAGCTTCTAAATCTAATGACATATTAGTGTCTATAATCTTAGCCAACACATTGGATTGTATAAACCCTTGGCGAAGCGTATATCCATAATTGTGAAAAGTACCTATTGCACTTGCCTGCCCTATACTTTGCTGTACAAAATAAGATTTGCTACGTACAGTAATGCTTTCTGACGCCCCTGAAACGCCTACAGTAGAGCGAACCAAGTATTCACTTTTTGTGCTTTGGGCTTGTAAAAAATTAGTTAAGAACACTATAAAAAGAAGAATACAAAAAAGTAGTTTTTTATGCATATTAAATTTACAGCAGAGTTTGATAGCGAAGAATCTTGTCGCACTCATTTTAAAGAAGAGCGCGATAAAATAGGTGTTATTTGTAAAAAGTTTTCAAATACAACGCATTATTGGATAAAAAGTCAATGGAGTTATGAATGTAAAGTATGCAGCAGCAGAACTTCTTTGCGAAGTGGAACCGTTATGCAAAGTTCAAATTTATCATTTTTAATTTGGTATAAGACAATGTTTTTGCTGACGGCAACAAAGAAAGGCTTTTCCTCTAAAGAGATACAACGCCAGTTAGGTTTAAAACGTTACGAGCCAGTTTGGGCTATGGCTCATAAATTAAGAAAAGCTATGGGCAATAGAGATCATAGATATACTTTAGAAGGAATGATAGAAATGGACGAAGGTTATTTTACTATTAAAGCATCAGAAAATGCGCATAGCACTCAAAAAGCAGGACGTGGTAGCAAAACCAAATCTAACGTTATGATGATGGCTGAAAGTACAATTCTTGAAGATATAGAATCAGGAAAAGTAGAAAGACAATGCCGTTATTTTAAAGCTAAAGTACTTGAAGATCACAAAGCTGATGACACAGACACAACCTTTAAAAATGGAATTGATAAAGAGCAAACCATTGTGTTTACAGATAAAAGCACATCATATGTAAATATTGCTGATTATGTTGAATTGCACATAAGTGAAAAATCAGATGAGACAACCACTAAAGAAACATTAAAATGGGTACACATTACAATTAGTAATGCAAAAAGAAATTTTGTGGGAACTTATCATAAAATCAAGAAAAAATACTTACAATTATACTTGAATGAATTTGTTTACAAACTCAATCGTAGGTATTTTGGAGAAAGAGTATTTGATAGGCTCGTAATTGCCAATATTACTGGTTTATGATGAATTACGGATATACAGAAATTTAATATCGAATTTTCGTCAGAAGAATTAATCACTTTAAAAGAACTTGAAAAGAAATACATTCAGAAAGTATTAAACGCAACCAATAATAACAAAACAAAAGCGGCAGAAATTTTAGGAATTGATCGCAAAACTATCCGCCAAAAGCTTTCTGAATAAAATTAAATAACTGATACTTATTCTCGCTATTGGGTAATTTCGCCCCAATCATAATTTTACCAATCTCTTAAAAAAAATTTCGCAACCCTTATTTTAATAGGGTTTTATTCATTTATAACAAAAACAACAAGTAATTGGCACAAAAATTGACTTTTATAAGGTATACTAATACCATACTATGGAAACAAATGCTTTTAACATCTGCCCAACCTGTAATCACGAAGAATCTTGTGTTCTATCTACGCAAAAAAACCAAGTTTGGTCCTGTAGTGATTATGATGAAATTATTGCTAAAAAAAATTCTAACGTTAACTAAAAAAAGGATTCTGAAAATTATTTAGAGAAAATAATGTTTCAATAAAAAATTATCAATTACGTAAAAAAAATCCGTTAAAATTGCTAAATTAGCTTTATTAAATCAGATAAAGTATAATACTATAAAAACGATAAATGAAAGAAACAATAACCGAAGTAAAATTAGATAAAAAACCCGCAAAAGGTATGATGGATAACGTTATGGAGCAATTTCATAGCGCAGCAGATTATATAAACCTTCACCCAAATATTAAAAAGATTTTAAGTATAACAAACAATGAAATCGTTGTAAACTTCCCTGTAAAAATGGATAATGGGGACGTAGAAATATTTAGAGGTTATCGAGTACAACATAATAATGCGTTAGGTCCTTATAAAGGTGGCCTTCGATATCACCCAACGGTAGATATTGACGCTGCAAGAGCGTTAGCAATGTGGATGACATGGAAAACGTCTCTGGCAGGATTGCCTTATGGTGGCGGAAAAGGAGGAATTCAATTGGATCCTTCAAAATATTCTAAAGGAGAATTAGAGCGTATTACAAGAAGGTTTACGTTTGCATTGGCAGATAATATTGGTCCAGAACATGATATTCCTGCACCAGATGTAAACACAAACAGCCAAACAATGGCTTGGATGGCAGATACGTATATGAGCACAAGACCTCCAGCAGAGCGATCTGCAAATCAACACGTTGTAACTGGAAAACCAGCAGGAAGTGGTGGTTTAGAAGGTAGAGATAGAGCGACTGGCTATGGTGTTTATTTAACGATAAAATTTTGGGCTGATAAAAATAAATTGAAGCTTAAAGGAAAATCATTTATAGTTCAAGGATTTGGAAATGTTGGGTATTGGGCGGCTTCATTTTTAGAAAAAGAAGGTGCAAAATTAGTGGCTGTACAAGATGCGTTTGGCAGTATTGCTAATAAAAAAGGAATTAATGTAGAAGAACTTAACAATTACATTTCAAATAATAATGGAAGTATTGTTGATTTTAAAAATGCAGAAGCAATTCAGCATGATGATTTTTACACCACAGATTGCGACATTTGTATTCCTGCTGCTTTAGGAAATCAAATTACAGCAGAAAATGCGCCAGATATTAAGGCAAAATTAATAGCAGAAGGCGCAAATGGACCAACAAATGTAGAAGCAGAAAAAATTTTAATGAAAAGAGGTGTAAGTATCATTCCAGACATATTATGTAATTCTGGAGGTGTAATTGGTAGTTATTTTGAGTGGTTACAAAATAGAAATGGTGAGCTTTGGCAATTAGATGAAGTAATGACCAAACTAGATAAAAAGCTACTTGAATCTTTTAATAAAGTGTATGATTACGCAGAGCAAAATAAAATTGATATGCGAACAGCAGCATTTTGTATTGCAATAAAAAGAATAGAAAAAGCATATATAGACAGAGGAATTTTCCCTTAATAAACTAAAACAATAGCAATGAAATATGAAAATTTAATTTTAGAAAAAAAAGAGTATGTGTACCTAAAGAGGATACTTAATATTTCTGGATATTCAAAAGATTTTAAAACTCAAAGGTCACTACAGAGACTTTTTGATGAATTAACTACGGCTCAAATAGTAGATATTCGGAAATGCCAGAAGATGTAATTCGGTTTAACACAAAAGTTAAAGTAATTGCAGAAAATGGCTGGGAAAAAACATTGCAAATTGTAATACCGTCAGAACGAGATTTGACACAAGATAAAATGTCTATTTTAACGCCAATTGCGTCTGCACTTATTGGTTATGCAGAAGGAGATGAAATTATTTGGGATTTTCCCATTGGTAAAAAACAGATTAAAATTGTTGAAGTGATTCAAGATGAAAATCTAAAAAGAATTGAATTAACTCTTTAAACCTTAAAAAGATGGATACAAAAATTTATAGTCATGATGCAGATGTAGATGTTACGCACAAAACTAACACTACAGAACTTCTTAATTGGATAAGTCATTTAAAATATATTCATAAAGAGCTGCATAATTTAATTAATCTTTGTGGTGAAGACTTAATTAATGAATTGAAAAAAGAAAATATTTTGTCCGAATTTGATGAAAAAGATAACGAAAACGAGACTCTTTTAAGCACGCTTACTAATTATTTAAGTGTAAGAGAGAATATTGCAGAATGTGAAGACACACAATGCGATATGGTTTTTATTACTGAACATGAAACGTACAGAAAAACGTATTTGAATCATCTTAATGAATACAGAAATATAAAAGATAAATTTTATGTTATTTTAAAAGGAAAATTATCTTTACTTGATACAATCCCCTAATTATTCAAGTAAAGAAACTTGTTATTGATAAAAATTTGTGGAAATTTTTATAGATGAACAAGAAAAGGATTCATTAATTTGAGTCCTTTTTGTTTTTGTATCCATTTTAACTGTGAATAGATTTTGTAACTGTTATTTAAACCAGTTGAAAATGTTTGATTTAATTTCAAACAAAAACGCTTCCAAAATTGGAAGCGTTTTTTTGTTGAGGTATCGAGCGGATTCGAACCGCTGTAGATGGTGTTGCAGACCATTGCCTAGCCACTCGGCCACGATACCAAATTGAGAATGCAAATTTAAGCAAAATTCTGTTCTTGACAAGGTTTTTTAGATTTTCCTTTTTTTCAAATAAAATCTCGCTATTCTAAACATTATTATAACTATTTCTAAAACACGTTTCAAGTAATTTTATTTTGAACTATTAAATAAAGTTGGCATAATTTTTAATTGAACCCAAGCCCAATTATTTGTATTATCACTTGGTCTTCCTCCTTTAATTAAACTCATACTATCTGATACAAACATGTGGGAGTAACCAATATTCAATGAAACACTTTCTATAATTTGTTGTGTATAAACAAGATCAATTTCAGTTCCTAAATAACTACCTGCATTGCTTTGTAAATCTGCATTTGCACCAAAATAATGCACTTTTGCAAACAAGTTTGATTTTTCGCCAGTTTTAAAAAGAGCTTTCGGATAAATATCATTCAACCCAACATTATTTGCATGATTTCCTGTATAAAAATAATCCATAAAACCATTAAACTTATGATTGGTTCCATATAAAGGAAAAAAGGAATTATTATCTGTTGATTCTACTTGATCTGTTCCACTTAAAATTTCAACTCCAAGACCAAATGTTGTATTATTTGGTGTATAAATTGCCTCTAAAGCCAAATTATAAGCACTTAAATCTGTGGTTTTATCTACTTCTCCAGATTGGTAATACGCGTTTCCTTCGAAAGCGATATTACTCATAGGGAACTTAAAATAGGTACCTGTTGTTTGTCTGTAATTAACACCATCTAAAGGCTGAATTATATTACCTGTAATGTTCTGAAAACCTGTATTTAAAAATAGAAAACTCAGTAAACCTTTTTCGAAATTTTTCTTTAAATATGCATATTGCATTGATTTATAAGTAAATGCTCCTTGCAAAAGAAAATTGGTATCTTCTATTCTTTGCGATTGGTGACTAAAAGCAAATCCTAAATCAATTAAAAAATTATCTTTTTTATATTTTAGTAATGCCGCATCATGAAACCTGCCTTGCATTGCCCAATCTAAACCTCCAAATATTCTTTGGTTATCATAAGAAATAACTTGTCTTCCAAGTTTTGTTGACCAATTTTCTGCGAACTTATATTCTATCCAACTTTGAAAAAGTGAAAAAGAATTGTTGCTATCTATTGCGTCTATTTGTTTTGTATCTCCCCAAGTACTTACATCTTGGAAGCTCATCATTATTGTTAAATTATCTAAATTATAATCTAAATTTAACCGAGTTCTTTGGATAACAAAAGCTGCTGGATCTGCATTATCTGGAAAAAGTGTACTAAATCCATGACGATATTCAAAACGAGATCTTATATCTGCGTCAACTTTAAATTGAGAAAAAGTAGTGAAGTACGATAAAAAAAGACAAACAAATAAAAAACGATTAAAAAATATAAGGTAAAAAATAAAGTACATGAAAAAGGATATAAAAACACCCCTTTAACCGAAGCTCAAAAAGAATCCAACACTGAAAAGTCTAGGATAAGAGCACGAGTAGAGCATGTATTTGGTTTTATGGAGCAAAGTATGAACAAACTTTATGTCAGGTCAGTAGGAATAAAACGAGCAGCAGGTTTTGTAGTGCTAGTAAACCTTACTTACAACCTCTTTAGGTATGAACAAGTTTCAAGATTAAACGGGATAGTTATGCCTAGTTGGTAAATTAAAAAATCATAAAAATCTAAAAATAAGACAGTTATGAGTTAATTAAATTTTTATAAAATTATAGAGTTCCTTAAATCTCAAATTAAAAATTTGATAGATAAAAAGGTTGTGATGAAAATTGATTAATAGAGGTTGCTGATTAATTACAGAGAGTGCCTATTTATTTTCTGTAAGGCTGGCGTCATTCAGATGGCAAGAACTTTATTTGGGCTTATTTACGGAACTTGGGAAGCTGCATATAAATGATAAGGGAAATGCGCAATGAGTACACCCCAGAGGCAAAATACCGATAGTGTATGCAGTGGCAGACTAATCCGTAGTAGTGTTGAAGTTTCTGTAATGGAAATGGAGCAAAGGGATTAGCTAATTTGGAATACAGTTTGCCAACTTGAAAGAGGATGAGCTTATATTTGTTGCAAATTAGAAGAGCCGTGTGAGGGGAGACTTTCAAGCACGGTTCTGTGAGAGGCTTGGGGTGAAATTCCCCTTGTCTACTCGATCACATCACGTTACCCACAAGCTGAAAACCAGCCGCATATTTTAGCACTTTCGGTTTTTGCCAACGCTCAATTCCAACGCTATAAAAACCAAAAAAGCTAAAATTTTCCAACGCTCGAACTGAATATTCCAATTAAATTTTATAGATTTGTCAAAAAATGACAAGTCTTATGAAAACTACTTTTGGAGAATACATCCGACTTTTAAGAACAAAAAACGAATTGACATTAACTCAACTCGCAGCTAAACTAAATTTAGACTCTGCGAATTTGAGCAAAATCGAGAATGGAAAAAGAGAGTTTGACGAAAAACGATTACCAATACTTGCGGAAATTTTTAAACTCAATCTTTCAGAATTAGGAGATGAATATGTAACTGACCAAATCGGAAAACATATTTACGAAACAAATTGTACCAAACAACTTTTACAAGTTGCAGAAGAAAAAGCAGAATATCGCAGAACACTTAATAATTCACTTCAAACACAATAGAATATGAAAATAGTAACATTTTTTGCTGGAGCAGGCGGACTTGACCTTGGATTTCAAAAAGCAGGTTTCAATGTTGTTTGGGCAAATGAATATGATAAAGAAATTTGGGAAACTTATGAAAAAAATCATCCAAATACAGTTCTTGATAGAAGAAGTATCGTAAATATTCCAGCTGATGAAGTTCCTGAATGTGACGGAATAATTGGAGGACCACCTTGTCAAAGTTGGAGCGAAGCCGGAGCTGCGAGAGGAATAAAAGACAAAAGAGGTCAATTATTCTATGATTTTATAAGAATTTTAGAAGCTAAACAGCCAAAATTTTTTTTAGCAGAAAACGTTAGTGGAATGCTAATTTCAAAACATACGGAAGCACTTGAAGGCATAAAAGAACTTTTTAGAAATGCAGGAACTGGTTACGAACTTTCTTTTCAAATGTTAAATGCATCTGATTATAATGTACCGCAAGACCGAAAAAGAGTATTTTTTATAGGAATTAGGAAAGACTTGAACTTCAAATATCAATTTCCAACTGAAACATTTCCAAAAATTACTCTTGAATCAGCTATTTCTGATTTAAAAGAAGGCGTTTTACCCGCTTTGGAATATAATAATACAAATGGCGAAGATTGTGTTCTTCCAAATCACGAATATATGATTGGGAGTTTTTCCTCAATATTTATGTCAAGAAATCGAGTGAGAAGTTGGGATGAACAATCTTTTACAATTCAAGCAGGTGGAAGACACGCACCTATTCATCCACAAGCACCCAAAATGAAATTTATTGAACAAAACATCCGTGTTTTCGTCCCTGGAAAAGAACACTTATATAGAAGATTAAGTGTTAGAGAATGTGCAAGAATACAAACATTTCCAAACGACTTTATTTTCTATTATAAAAAAATAGCGGCAGGTTACAAAATGATTGGAAACGCAGTTCCAGTTAACTTGGCTAAATTTTTAGCAAATAGCATTATGCAACAAATAAAGGCTAATGAAATTACAACAGAAAAAGTTAAACAAACTCAAAAAGCAAAAGAAGCGATTGCAGTATGACAAATATTTTAGAAGCGATTTATAACATCGCTAATCATCAAAATTTCGAAATCAAGAATTTATATAGCGGTAGAAATAGAGCTAATAATATGGGAGAAGCTCTTGAAAAATATATTAAGGATGCTTTTGCAGGAACTTTTGGAGTAACTGACGAATTGCAAAGAATGCAAACTTTTAATAAAGAGTTTTCTTGGTTAGGTTCTCAAAATAATCCACCTGATATTATGATAAAAGGAGGAGATGCAATTGAAGTTAAAAAAACGCAAAGTGCAAATACAAGTTTGGCTTTAAATAGTAGTTATCCAAAAACTGATTTAAGAAATACAAGTCCAATGATTACAAAGGAATGTAAAGAATGTGAAGATTGGACAGTAAAAGATTTGATTTATTGTGTTGGACATACAACTGATACAAGTGTAAAATCCTTGTGGATGGTTTATGGTAGTTCTTATGCAGCTAAACACGAAACATACCAAAGAATAAAAGCAACAATTACAGACGGAATAAAAACCATTCCAGATGTTGTTTTCGCGGACACAAAAGAATTAGGAAGAGTAAATCAAGTTGACCCATTAGGAATAACAAACTTGAGAATTAGAGGAATGTGGCAAATTGAAAATCCAAGAAAAGTATTTAATTACTTGCACGAACCAACTGACAAAGACTTTGAATTAGTTTGTATAATTCCAACAGAAAAATATAATAGTTTTCCTAAAGAAAGTAGAACTAAACTTGAAGGTGTAAATGAAAAAGGTTTGAGTATTGAAAATAAACAGATAAAAGACCCGAATAATCCTGCTAAATTAATGGATTGTAAACTGATAAAACTATGTGTATAAGCCAACGCTAAAAGCCATACACGTTTGCAATTCGCTTCAGCCACCACACAGCCAAAAATTGCAAAAGAGTATGTCTTTGCCAACGCTAGCAACTTTGCGGAAAGAAAAGCCAGACAGGTAACACCGTATATAATTTATTGCTAGTTTTAGCTTACTTACGAAAGTCCTCGCAGGCTTTATATTTGTTATATATTCACTAACTTTAGTCTCTTAAAACACGCAACTAACCATAGTGTGCCAAGAAGCAGCCACGGCATTAAACTGGCTGCATGCTGTAGATAAGATGATGGTAGGTCCATCAGAGTCGTCGTATAGGCGATGGCTCTAAACCACCTAAAGGTGCTTTGATTAATAGTCTTGGTACTGAGCGTTTAGGAGAATCTAGTCCAAGAGATT